>Ga0228674_1000051_pt1 | contig 99856 bp, 134 predicted proteins | sample 1D_rmetaG_FD_189054 | JGI IMG/M metagenome (GOLD analysis project Ga0228674, IMG submission 189054) | Seawater microbial communities from Monterey Bay, California, United States - 1D_r | ecosystem: Environmental > Aquatic > Marine > Coastal | place: USA: California | collected 2016-09-26
CTATTGAACGAACTAGATGTAGATGCTGGTGATATTATGATTATCAACGCATCGAATGAGAATAATGTTGATACGATGCGAACAAAGATACAAGGCTTTGCAAGTAGTTTTCCATTCTCTGGCGAGTTCAAATATGTATTACTAGACGAAGCAGACTATTTGTCGCCAAATGCACAAGCAATCTTGCGTAATATGATGGAAACTTATTCACAGACTTGTCGTTTCATTCTAACATGTAACTATCCAAACAAAGTTCTTCCAGCAATTCACTCTCGTTGTCAAGGTTATCACATTGAGAAACTAGACCAAACTGAATTTACAGTTCGAGTTGCTACAATTCTTCTAACAGAAGAAACTGAATTTGTTCCAGAAGATTTAGATGTATATGTTAAATCAACTTATCCAGATTTACGTAAATGTATCAATATGGTTCAGCAGAACATTGTTGATAATAAACTTCAACAACCCGGTGCTGGTGAAAGTGGTGAAAGTGATTGGATATTAGAATACGTTGCATTATTTCAATTAGGCAAAGTATCAGAAGCAAGAAAACTTATTGTATCGAAAGCAAGGGCAGAAGAATACGAAGGTGTATATCGTAAACTATATGAGAACCTAGATTGGTTTGGTGAAGATGATATTTCACAGGGCAAAGCATTGCTTTGTATCAGAGACGGTCTTGTAAATCATGGTGTTGTTGTAGACCCAGAGATTAACTTGAGTGCGACTTTACTTGAACTTCAATACATTGTAAAATAATATGGAACACGGAGAAGAACCATATTCACCTAGAAGAATAATAAATGATGAACAGGAAGCGATTATTGGTGGTGAATTTCTTGCTTATCTAATTAGTAAAGCAGACAACCAAGACCCAATTACGCCATTTTCATCTATAAAGACTATCGATGATAATCTGAGAATTCACATAAATCGCACAAATGATTTGAAATGGGCAATAGATGATGCTATTGGATGGATTAATGATGATGATTGTGATTACGTTATCATCGGTGATGATGCCGATGCATATTCTACTGAATTATGTGAGAGTTTACAATCATTATTTCAAACTTATGCACCAGTAGAAATAACAAAACAAGATGAATGGATTATTGTTAAGATAAATATCAAAGATAAGAACATCATCATAAACAACCAAACTATAAAAATCGAGTAACATGGCAAAAAAAGCATATCTAGTATTAACACACTCTTTCGCACCGGCACCAGGTGCCGACCCCTCAATGAAGAACTTCGCAACTGAAGGCGAATGGCAGATGCACGAATCTATATTCTTTGTAACAAGAATTAGAAAACGTTGGTATCAGTCTGCTACTACTATTGTGAATATTTCTGATGGCATTATAGAAAAGAATAATGCCGAAACTTCAGATTACAATCAAATTGTTCAACACGTAATGATTAAGTATCCTGCACAATACAATTCATTCATAAAAGAATGTAAAGCAGAAGGTCTAATCACTAAAGGGTCGAGCGAATAAAGGATAAAATGGACTTACACGGACTTGATTTAAACACTGGATGGCAAGAATACAGAAGAGCCACAGAAGAGTGTTACAATAAGAAAATAAAAAATCTAAAAGTGATTACAGGTCAAGGTGAGATGGCAAAAGAATTTCTAGGATGGGTTCATGCAGACCCATTTGCTATTTCGGCTAGAAATCCTGAGAACAATAAAGGTTCTTGGACTGTATCGATTAAGAAACACAAGACCGAGAACAAACTGCCGAAAGGTGCAAACAAAAATAAATTAGATTTAGAAATACTTTTTACTAAATTTAAAAAGATTGGAGAATAAAATGTTAAATGAACTACTGAAAAAGCGATTTACTACTAGGTTCTGGGATGATTCAAAAGAAGTTCCTTATGAATTAATACAAAGTGTACTACAAGACGTATATGATGCACCAAGAAAGAATGGTGATACCAGAGTTGTTGTTAAAGTATTGACACCTAGTGAAGAAGGTGAAAAAATGAAAGACGAACTATTAAAATTAAGTTGGTGTAGGGATGGCGATAAAGCCGCAATAGACAACACAGGACCTATTAGAGTACAAGGACAATTTACAGCGCCTTATGTTCTGTTATTTGGTACTACAGAAGAAACTGAATATGACCAACACAATGTAGCAAACGCAACACTACAAACAACATTAGCAATGGTATCAGCAGAAGAAAAAGGATTGAATACAGCATATTGCCAATGTATAGAACCAGAAGAAGCGTTTGCATCTGATGTAAACTTTTTTGTAATGAGTGGGCTAGGTATAGGCTATGCTCAAACACCCACAGAAGAACCAGAACGTTACCCAATAGACAGAGTTACTATTTTAGAAAATGAAGTTCATTATGATACGTCAAATGTGATACCTGGTAATAAGTACTTTGGTGAAAGAGAAAAACCTCAGTTATCAGATATGAGTATTATTATCTAAATGAATTGCTTAGTATTAGGCATAGCATTATCAATGCACGTAGGTCTACAAGATGACTACAATCAGACACATCCATATTTAATGTGTGAGACTGGTGAAATAATAACTGGTGCATATTACAATAGTTTGGATAAAGTAAGTTTAGTAGCGGCAAAAGAGTATAGTTTGTCTGATGATTTGAAAGTAGACCTAGGCCTTGTTACAGGATATACATATGATGTTGTACCTATGTTCAGAGTTAGATACAAAGATTTTTTTATGATGCCTGCACTTGAAGACGATAGAGGTGGATTAGTTTTTGGAATACAGATTGATTTAAATTAACAATGGAGTGTAATACGTGACATTTGAAGACGCATATAGAAAATACGAAGAATTGACAATAGAACTAAGTCTAACAAATGAGCCAATGGAACTTGCAGGTGCTATGATGGGGCAAGCAATGAAGTTGTACAAAATGGTTCTCACACCTGATGAATTTGATGCACTAATGATAATAATTTCTAAAGCAAGTGAATTAGATGATACTTCATGGCCAGATGATGAAACACCGTCAGGAACAATTCACTAATGGAAAAGAAATGGAATGATTTTAGAAGTCAGTATATGGGTATTATTCAAAACCTAATAAACAATATTGATATTTGTAATCGAAGATACGCAGAAGAAGGTGACGAGGGTTATCTATCTGCAAGAAAAAAGTATATTGAAGAAGTAGAAGAACTTAAGACATTTATTGTAAAGAAAGAACTTGAACTGGGTTACTACAAAAAGGAGCCGAAAGATGAAAAATAAAAATAGAAAAGCAGTAATAGTTGAAGAGACACACTATGTTGTCAAAATGTATGAAGACGAAACATTGGTAGAAGAGCGACCAATTGTTGGTCATAGTAAACGTTACGCAGAAGATTGTGCTGAAAACTGGGAAAATGGAGTTATTAAGTAATGAAACGCAATTGGTTCAACAAGCATCTCTTAGACTACGGAACAGACCAAGATGAAGTTTCTGTTTTAAAGTTTATTAAGATATATTTTCTTCATTTCAAGTTAGCATTTAGAGAATTCATATTCTTGGCACATGCCGCCTTTGCGGCACTAGTACACACTTTATTCCCATTTTGGTATGGGTTTGAAATGATTGACTGGCAAATTGATATGCTAAAAAGATTGCATAAGAAGTTACCAGATTTAGAAGTTTGGAAACGTATAGAATTTAAAGATTAAAGAATAATGTTCGGTTCGTCTATCGGTTAGGACTCCAGGTTTTCATCCTGGCAAGAGGGGTTCGATTCCCCTACCGAATGCCACTAATAATAGGAGAGACTTCTCTCGGGCGAGGGAGACATACATATGCCAAGGAGCCCACTCAAATAACCTCCAGTGCTATCATGTCTCCCGCCAAACTTAAAAAACCCTAGAAAACCGCTAAAAACTTGACAAGATTTGAGTTTAGTGTTATACTTATTTTATAAGTTAATTAATTTAGGAGTTATTCCAGTATGAAATCGTTAGTATACAAGACAGAAACGCAATCAGTTTGTGACTTTCTTGGTAGAGATAACATAGATGCGGATCCACCGCACCAACGCCCTCAAATACAAGATAATAATAAACGTAAGGGCATCATTGAAGCGATGGTATCTGGAATAGATATTGGCGAGGTTAAGTTAAACCAAACTTCAGAGGACCCAGAAGAATTAGAAGTAATTGACGGGTCAAATAGATTACGTTCTATTAGGCAGTTTAGTGATAATAAGTTTTCTGTCTATGAAAAGACCTTTTCAGAGTTATCAAGTGAAGAACAAGATATATTTCTAAATTATCCTCTTCGATATATAATTTATGACAATTTATCACCACGAGACAAAGCATATCAGTTCCAAGCAACGAACAAAACAACTCAAGTAAACCACCAAGAAAAATTGAATTCATATGGTGTTGATTTGTTAGCATCTTTGGTACGAGAATGTGTGCGTACAATTCCAGGAACAGATACAGTTCCAGAAGCATTGTTTCAATCTAGTATTAACAGAAAAGGTGACAAGTTGAATTTCAGATTTTTTCAGTTTGATAATAATCAATTGAAAATTGAAGATGATGTGGCTCGTATTGCCTATCTTTGTAATTCAGATGAAGGTCTAATTGGACATGAAGATAAAAAGATGGAAAAATTCTATGATACTCATGGTCTTAATGAAAAAGAAATTAAATCACTTCAAAAGAAAATGAAAAAGGTATTTACGTTTGTTATGAAAAACGCAAACGCACGAATAGAAGGACCATGGGGATTAGGATTAAGTCGTTTAGAATTTAGAGCCTTGTATCGTTTATATTTTCATCTGAAAGATACCTACGGTGATTTTCACATTGAAGACTATGCAGAGTTCTTTACAGCCTTTAAACAAGGACACGATGCTTTCGCTGGTAGTATACCAACACGAAAAGAAATAGTAATTGATAAAAATGGTGTAGAAAAACTTGAATCTCAAGTATATACCAAAGCCTTAGGAAGCCACGAAAAATCTTGTGAGGTTGCAGTCACATACTTACTAGAAGAGTTTGATGTAGAGCAATATTTGACTAATTTGGATAACAAAAGAGTATTCTCACGTGATGAACAAGAAACTCAACTTCAACGTCAGGACTTCAAATGTTGGGTTGATGGTTTACCATTAGCAATGAATGAAGCAGAAGGTGGACACATCGTTTCGCACATCAAAGGTGGTAAAACTGATGCTGAGAACTTTCGTATGATGCGAAGAATTCACAATCGAAAGATGGGTAAGCAGAATGCTAGGGAATACAAAGAAAAGTTCCTAGAAGGTGCATAAAACTTGACAATTCTGTCAGGTGTGTTATAATAATTACATAATTAACAAAAAGGAATAGAACCATGGGTATGTCAAGTTACATTTTCGATAACGTAGATAAGTTCTGGGACATTGCAGAGGAAGTTGCCTCTAGGAATGAGACAGGCGAAATCAAAATAGATTTTGATGAATTTAGAAATCAAATGCTAAAACATGCTGACCTATTATCTGGTTCAGATTTAAGTGATGATGTTGAAGAAGCAATATATCAAGCATGGTCAGACAACCTTTAAGATACTATGAAAAGAAAAAAGAAGGTACATTTCTTGTATCATATAAAGGACGTAGGCTTTAAGATGCTAACTGAATCACAAGCAAGAAAGTATAAAGATAAACATGGCGATGTTATATGGAATGTTCATACAACATTAGATATTTTACCCGAATTACTACCGGAGACTTAAATGGATAATATTACGACATTAGATGCATTATACAAACGTGACTCAAAAGGTAAACTTAGAGTTTGGGAAGTACAATGGGGCTATACTGGTGATGTTGCTGGTACAAGAACTATTAGTGGACTTGTAGATGGCAAGAAAGTTGAATCAGGTTGGAATATCAGTGAAGCAAAGAATGTAGGTCGTGCAAACGCAACTACATCTATCACTCAAGCAGAAGCAGAGGCTAAATCTCAGTGGGATATTAAAGCAGAGAAAGAATACTTTAAAGACCCTAAAGATGTAGACACTTATGACAAGTTTAAGCCGATGTTAGCACACGACTACACAAAAACTAAAGTTCCTGTAACTGAGGGTTGGGTTCAGCCTAAACTTGATGGTATTCGTTGTATCGTAAACAAGAATGGTATGTGGACTAGAAGTGGTAAAGCAATTACAAGTTGCCCACATATTTGGGAGTCTTTGCAAGGTTTCATGGAGCAAAATCCACATTACATCTTAGATGGTGAATTATACAACCACGAACTAAAAGCAGATTTCAACAAAATCATTTCACTTGTGCGTAAAGTTAAGAGTACACCTAGTGATATTGAAGAAGCCGCAAGTCTTGTGCAGTATCACGTTTATGATATGTGTGATACATCTGCACCAGAAATGACTTTTGTTAATCGTATCAAACAAGCCTATTGGGCTAAGAACGATTATGTTCACATAGTAACAACTGATTTTTGTGAAACACAGGATGAACTTGATGAACTATACAGTGATTATATGACAAACGGTTATGAAGGACAAATGGTTCGTCAGAATAGTCCATATGAAAATAAACGTAGTAAGTCTTTACTAAAGCGTAAAGAGTTTATTACAGAAGAATATGATGTTGTAAGTGTAGAAGAAGGCCAAGGTAATTGGGCTGGTTATGCCAAACGATTTGTATTGAAACTGCCAAATGGTGCAGAGTTCGGTGCTGGTGTTAGAGGCAATCAAGCACAGTTAGAAGAACTCTGGAATTCAGACACAAAACCTACTTGGGCAACATTGCGTTATTTTGAAATGACACCAGACGGTGTTCCAAGATTTCCAGTAGTCATTGATTATGGCACTGGTGTAAGAGAAGATTAATTTAACAGAAAGAAGTTTTAATGACAAGTTTTATAATTGACTGGTATAATGTAATAATGGATAGTGAAAAGAATCCACTATCTAACATCAAAGATTTAAGAGTACGCCATATGGTGATGCAAATATTAGCATGGATGTGGTGTATTGTATTCACTGCTATGACAGGTACTTGGATGTATCTAGGTGCTAACATACTATTACATACATTACTATTAGGTGCTGTATGTATAACAGTAGCAACATTCGAAGCCGCTAAACGCAAACCACAAATATTCTATACATTGCGTGGTGATGGTGGTGAACATGAATAAAGTATTCTTTGCAATTATTGTTGGACTTTTACTAGCAATAGGCTTTAATCAACCGAATGAATACAGTTCAACCACAGATGAAAGTTTTGAAACAACTGAGTAAGGGAGTATTCAGGTGAGTATGCATTTATTAGGTCCTGGCATGACTACAACTAACTACAAAAAGAGAAAAAAGAAACCTCTTTCTGTAGCAAAAGAAAATCAACTTAAGATTGATTGGAAAAAGTACAATAAAGATTGTCGTAGGAAAAATATGCATGCCGCCCAGTTCGATACTTTTGATGATTATCGTAAATATGTTCGTGGTGAGTACAAAGCACCAAAGCAACGTCCAAACCCACTAAATAACTATCAAGCACCTAAAGTGCGTGAAACACAGGATTATCCAAGTTTGAGTAATACAATTTCTGCTCCTGCTGGTAAAAAAGAACCAATGAAATATACAGGTGAAAGAAAACTACTTGGTATTGCTACGATGCATAAGAGTAATATGGTTCCTGTGTTTGAAGACCAAAAAGAACAAGCAGTAGAAATAGCACAAATGAGGCGCTAGATGAACTTTAAAGATATATTATGGATGCCAATCGACCTTCCTGTCTTTGACATGAAAGATGAATTAGTGAATGACTTTAGCGTAGACTTTGTTGCAGACGCTAAAGATTATGATGTTCGTGGTCAACTATTTTTAGAACACTCTAATAATTATTCAATATCTAAAGTGAAAGAGGGTTTAACAAACTCTCAAAATCACTTGATAGATTATTGCAAAACAAATTTACCATTTACTGACTTAGTTAACATCAAAATTCATCATATCAAAACTACAGGAATGAAGTTACATATAGATTTTGGTGACCCAGAAAAGAACTTAGAACTATTCAAACACACAAATGAGCATGAGCCTTGTGGTTTTAGAATGATTGTAAAGGGAACTAAATCCGGCGATATGGTAGTTAGCACTAATGATAAAATCATTGTTCCTACAATGCCAGATGAAACAGATTGGTATGCTCTTAATTACACCGAAGGTTTACACGGTTCAAATCCAGCATCAACTGATATAGATGATAGATATGTTCTATTCTGTATGGGATGGATAGATAAAGATAAACACAAAGAACTTATAAATCGCAGTATTGACAAGTATAGCGATTTTATCGTAAAAAATTAAAGATTTTACCTAATATTAGCATCATATTTTAACATCCTCATAAATATTTTTTGAGAACTTATGAGTTTAAAAAATTAATGTAGCAACCTTCTCATTACGAGGTGCCAATGTACAGGGCAATAGCAAAGAGAGGACTACTAATCAGTTATACGAGGGTCGCTACCTCGAACTGTAAAATTAATTAATAAAAGACTTGTATATGTCTGTTAGATGGTGTATAATAAAAAGATATTAATACAACATTAGAAGGATATATCCATGTCGAACAAAGTAAATCTCCAGTCATATCAAAATTTCGTCCAAGCAGTGACTAGTGACGAAGCAAATGAACTCACCCCTTTTATTAATCGTTTAAACGAACTATCTGAAACTACTGGATGTAATATTCCATTATTCTTAAATAGTGCGATTGGCATGGCAGCCGAAGGTGGGGAATTTGCAGAAATCCCAAAGAAAGTATGTTTTCAAGGTAAGCCACTAGATGAAGACACTATCTTTCATGCGAAAAGGGAACTCGGTGATATTATTTGGTATTGGATGAATGCATGTCGTTCACTGAACTTAGACCCTAATGAAGTAATCGCAGAAAATGTAAATAAATTAGAATCACGTTATCCTGGTGGTTCATTTGATGTTCATTATAGTGAAAATAGACAAGACGGCGATTTATAAATACTATTATGTTTGAAATAGACGATTACGATAAATTATCAGAAGAAGAACTGGATGAGAAAATCCAAGATGTTCTAAAGAAAGTGGACATGGCGTATTCAATGGGTAATAACGAAGTTATGAACCAACTACTTTTTCATTTAGATAATTTAAAAATGGCATTAGGTGACAAACTTGAAAAGCAAAGATATGATGCAATTTCAGGTAAGTTGCCAGAGCAATTCAGTATAACTGATGATGAATTAGACGAGGACCCAGAAAAGAAATAATGGAAATAGCATATAGTACAGAAAGTTATTCTACTTACAAAGCAGAATTTAGTGCAACCTTAGTTCAAACAACTGCAATGTTAATGAGTGACATATTTGAAGTAGAGATTACATTTGGATGGTTATCACCCGATTATGCAAAAAGTAATGCGGCATTCTTAAAGATAAAATTCTTTATTGAACAGTTGATGCATCAATCTATATTGACCCATCCAACAGCAAAAATTGATATGGCAAATATAGAGAACAAAATTGTTATGTTGCCTCATCCACCATCAAATGATGTAATTGCTATGGTACTACATTCAAAACTTACTGCAATAGTCAGTGAGTATATAGAAATCATAACTGTGAAAGTTGGTAGTAAAGCAATCGACCCAGTTATTTCTTACACTCATGGCGATGATGAATATCCTGCTTTACCACCACTAAGTCAATGGGTAGCATCGGATGACTACTATTATGATGAACCATGGTGGCATAGAAACTCAACTGATACACAAGATTACGAAGAATATAAGAAATCAGACTTGACATCCGCACCGGATAGTGATACAATATTAGATGACCTAGAAAAAGCAATCCTAGGAGAACTAAAATTAGAAGAAGAAGGTGGAGAAGTAGTTGAAATCAGTGACTGGAAACCAGAAATCATTGAAGATTAATCGTAATATCGACCAATTTGGTAGAGTGATTTATGACGTATATGATTTGTACGACATGATTATGTCTGGTGCAGATATGTCTGCAATCAAAGAAGTCAGTTGGAATAGCGATTTTGACAAATACAACGAAGCCATCAAAAAGAACTACGTTGAAACCAATAAATTAGAGAAACTTGAGACTATACAACTTGACGTGGAAGAGTTCGATAGAATTAACCAAGAGAATTGGTTCATTCCTGATGAATATAAGACTTTAGATATAAAATCTTATGTTTTAGAGAGAACTCCCGCTCATGCAATTGATAGGGTTAACGAAGAACTAAATCTGTATGATAAATACAATATAATAGACGTACTTAAAGTATGCGTTTATATTATAGATACCCTAAGAAAAAATAATATCGTATGGGGTGTTGGTCGAGGCAGTAGTGTAGCAAGTTATGTGCTATATTTAATTGGTGTACATAAGGTCGATAGCATTAAATACGAGTTGGACATAAATGAGTTTTTGAGATAATATGAATAAGAATATAATCAAATTTCCAAATAGTAAAAGAAAACTGAGTGATGAAGAAGAAAAAATCATTCGGGTTTCTGCTAATTTGATTCACAATACTTATGTCAATAACAACCCATATATAAAGCCAAAAGAAATGACCGAAGAAACACTAAAAGAACTTATTCAAAATATTTTTGAATTAAACGAGGAGTAAAAATGGCAAACCGTAGAAGTATGCGTGGTGCATCAATTGATTTAGCAAAATTGATGGCTCGCCAAGAAAAAAATATTACTGTCGGCAATACTAAAACAAATGCCCGTGGTGACCAGTTGGGTAAAGGTGGTAGAATTGTAAAAACTGCTGATGAACTTGCAAGAGAACACTATAACAGAAACGACCCGAAAGCGGTTGTCCAAGGCGGCATTAAAATAGACGATGATACTCCTGAAATTCAGAACACTAGAGTACAGGAAGTAGAAAAGCCAGTAGAAGATGATTGGGTAGAACCAACCCCACCACCGGCAGAACCGAAACCTAAAGCAAAAGCAGTTGAAGAAGACGACCCTTGGGTTGAAGACAAAGATGGAAATTTTGTAAGAAAAAGTGAGCAGGAGCAACATGAACGAGTTTCAAAACCTACAAGTAAGAAGCAACAACCAGCAAAGAAAAACAAATAATATGAGTGAGACAATTAGACCTCTACACGATACTATTATCTTAACGAACCTAGAAGTAGGTGAAAGAAAGAGTGCAGGTGGTATCATAATTGCTGACGATGATGGCAAAGAACATGGCATCAGAGCCAGATGGGCACAAGTCTATGCAATTGGACCAGAACAGAACGATGTAAAAGTCGGTGAATGGGTACTGATGCAACATGGCAGATGGACACGTGGTCAAGACTTTGCACTCAAAGGTCAAAAGCCTTTTCGTTTTTGGAAAGCAGACCCTAAAGGTATTCTTGGTATCAGCACAGTTGGTAAACCAAAGAATATTGAAGTCGAAACTATCGTTGATACCGACTAGAAAAAACACCTAAAAACTTGACAAAACCTCGAATCAGTGTATACTATAAGTATAGTTAATCAATGAGAGGTTATAATATGTTTAGAATCCCTAGTTTTTACCAAGACAATCCAACTTTTGAAGATGCATGGAAAACAATCGCTTTTTGCGGTGACAATGATGCATTAGCAGGTATGGAATTTATGAACCGTAAATGGGAAGAGCATTGTTCATCAGAAGATGATGATGATACATTTTTTGAGAATTGGTCATACGAAGCAAATGCTTATAACGTAGTGTTTGCAAACATGAATAAACTTTTTGGAAAGGCGGCTTAAGATGATACGCATTTTTAATAGTGCTTACTATGAAGATACTGGCGCAGAACGTCTAATACCTTTAGAAGAGGCTGACATCATAGAACAGAGAATAGATGCAAAGGGTCGTCCTTTTATATTCTTTGAGCATAAAGATTATCCATTAGGTGGTCTTCGTGCCTGGTATGACGGAACTTATTGGCAATGTGATATGGATTAAAAACTTGACAACCACGCCAAATGTGTTATATTAATTAAGTAATCAGAGAGAAAGAGAATCACATGTCAAAATTAAGCAATGAAACAAGAATGGTCTTCGATTGTGAAACAACAAAAGCAATGGGTATCGCAGATGGCGAATACGAATTGCGTACTAACATGGCGGATTATCGTTCAGAAAGTGATGAATTTATTACGTTGCAATGGGCAACAGATAACAAAGTTAACGTAATCCAAGGAAATTGGGATGTTGATTCTGTTCTTAAAGCCTCAGAACATCTTATGGATGCTTGTGGATATCATGGCGTATATGTTGAACAACTAGATTATAACATAGAAAATAACTTTATTGAGTTAACTGTGGGTTCGTAAAAACTTGACAAAACCTAGAATCATGCTATAATGTATACATAAATGAGAAAAAATAGAGAGGTTAAATTGAAAGACGAAAAGATTATATTGACAGATTGTGACGGAGTTCTTCTCGCTTGGGAAGATGCATTCCACGATTGGATGAAGACTAAGGGCTTCACTAAAAAAGCAGAAGCGACTTATGATATTTCTACTACATTCGGTATTCCTAAGACTTTAGGTAAGAAGTTAGTTAAAGAATTTAATGAAAGTGCTTGGATGGGCTTCCTTCCTGCGTACAAAGATGCAAGAAGTGGTGTTGCCAAACTAGTTGAACATGGCTGGAAATTCATTGTGATTACTAGTTTAAGTTTAGATGTGAAAGCACAGATGCTACGAATTAGCAACTTGAAAAACATATTCGGTAAGAATGTCTTTATCGATGTTATCTGTTTAGACACAGGTGCTGACAAAGATGAAGAACTTGTAAAGTTTAAAGATTCTGGGTTGTACTGGATTGAAGATAAGCCAGAGAATGCAGAAGCAGGACTAAAATACGGGTTGAAGCCTATTGTTATTGAACATGAACATAACAAAGACCACAAAGCAGAGGGTATTGATTATGCTTATGACTGGGAAGAAATCTACAACATTATAGAAAGAGGTTAAAAATGAGTGATTTATATTTTGTGCAAGTAATTGCAGAAGACGGTGCTGTCTCACGTTGGGAAGCATTGGACAAAACTCAAGCAGACTTTGTTTACAATCAACAAGTTATCATTTATGGTGCTGAAAATTGCACTATCGGAAAATCTATGGACGCTTACACGCTATAGAAATCATATTGCTCTCGTGGTGGAATTGGTATACACAACAGACTTAAAATCTGTCGCCCTTAGGGCTTGGCGGTTCGAGTCCGCCCGAGAGTACCATCATTAGTTTCGCCTGTAGTTCAACGGTAGAACCTGCCGCTCATAACGGTTATGTTGTCAGTTCGAATCTGGCCGGGCGAACCAAAATTAAAAGGAGTATAGTATGAATGATTTAATCAGAGATATCGAAATCCTAGAAAGTGCAATTATTGCCTTTACTGAAGGTGCAAGTGATGAAAAACGGATGTCGTTAAATTCACTTGAGGGTTTAATTGCTGAAAAGAAAAGTATTATCAAAAGTTTTGAAGATACTTATAACGAAGAATAAGGAAGATTGGCTGAGTGGTCGAAAGCACCGGTTTACTAAACCGACGAAGAGGCAACTCTTCCTAGGGTTCGAATCCCTAATCTTCCGCCAAGGACCCGTTGGGTGGCGCCCAACTAGTATGCCGTTGGTGAGGCATATGAAGATGAAACTGTATCGCTACGGTAAATAAAATCACCCGATGCAAGTATGCCGGCAAGTGTTTGTCGTTAGTGTGAGTGAGGTGGAGCGTGTTGCTGAAATATTGCAACGTCAGTCACAAGGAAGAATTCCCTTGATTGACTTGAAAGCCTTGAAACCTACCACACATACACTCTAATTTTACTGCTCGTGGCTCAACTGGATAGAGCAACGGCCTTCTAAGCCGTAGGTTGCAGGTTCAAGTCCTGCCGAGCAGGCCAATACGGAGTATAGGCTAGTCTGGTAAGTCGCTACGTTTGGGACGTAGAAATCGTAGGTTCAAATCCTACTACTCCGACCAGTAAAAAGGGGAGCATGTTATTTGCTCCCCTTTGTCATCCCGTTTATTCGTCTTCGCCGTAAATTTCTAATATTTCTATCACTGCTGGATGCCTTTCTACATCTTGCATATCAAATTGTGAGATTGAAATGTGTGATAGTCTTTGTTCATCTTTTTCGAAGTGGTCAACTAATTGAATGAAGTCAGAAAGTCCGTTTTCTGAAAATCCGCGGTCATGTTGTTTTAAATCTCCCGTGACTATCATTTTTGTGTTGTTGCCTATTCTCGTTAATAACATCTTCATTTGCGATTTCGTTGCATTTTGCATTTCATCTGCAATAATCCATGAATCTTCAAACGTTCTGCCTCTCATGTAGGCTAAAGGTGCTATTTCTATGATATTCTCTAATAACATGTTTTCGATTTGAACTACCGTAAAATGTTTTTCGAATATATCAAATATTGGTCTTGTCCATGGCGCCATCTTTTCATTCAAGTCGCCTGGCAAAAAACCGTGTTGCTCATCAACCGACACTGCCGGTCTTGTTATTACTATTTTGGAGACCTCCCGTTCCATATATGCTTTAATACCCATTTGTGTACACAACAGAGTTTTACCGGTACCAGCAGGACCAATCGCAAATACGATATTTGTACTTGGGTCGGCTAACTGATAAAGGTAATCTTCCTGTGCAACATTTCTAGGTAAAATTGTAGGTGTTCTTTTACTATAAAGTGGTACGATATCATTGCTGTTATTGTATGCTTTATGATTGTTATTCTGTCTCTCAACACGTTTTTTTCGTGCCATATTGTTCCTCCTGATGAGGGATTTTCAGAAAGTAAACATCTCTGCTTACAAAGGTATTTAGCCAAGTAGTAATAGAATATACATAATATATAATTAAACGAGATAAAAATATTTCCGTTCTGGAAATGATAAATACATTTATAATTGTGGAGAAATACAAATATGGACGATATTAAGCAAAATGACATCATTGATAATCTAAGAAATGTTGATGGTAATGGCACTTTATTAGATATTCTATTAGAATTTGAACATATGCTCGAAGAACAGGGTATGTACGGATATGAGAATTGGAAACAAGGTGAAGTTGCTCAAGGTCCTAAATTGTCCAGATACTGGCTAAATGTTACTTTAATGTATCCATACCTAAAAATGCCTAATCCAAAAGCGAAAGCAAGATTAGAAAACATTGGGTGTGATGTTAAATTTAAGAAAGCAACATTAAAAACTCCAAGAACAGTTAAAAAACAAGAAGATTTGGACTCAAACAAAAAACCAAAGTTAGATTCAGAAGACGTTTGGTTAGTTGATATTTGGATGCCACGTAAATTTGTTGATGAAGCATTAACAGGTAAAGATGTAGTTGATGGCGACATCAATCAATCAGAATTATCTAATGCTTATGAAACTGGGTTAGATGATGAAACTAAACTTGGGCAGGATACATAATGAAATACGAAGAATTTAATGAAGGTGTAGAATACGGTGATTTAGTATCTTTAGTAGATAAGACTGTATCAGTTGGCGAGTTTAAACCTAAAACAGGTACAGAAGATGATGTTATTGTTATAGGATTTTATATCAAAGACGAAGCACCAGCACTAGACTTAGCAAAGTTTATTGAAAGAGGTGTAACATCTATATTAGATACTGAAGTTTCTCCAAACCCAAATGACGTTGGTATGTATATTGTATTTGTTGAAGTTGAGAACGAAGATTTAATGAACGTTACTATGAGTTTGATAAACGACATTCATGGATTAGTAAAAAATGATGAATGGGAAATTAAGTTCTATAAGCGTCCAGCAATTAAAGTAAAGGCAGAAGAAATTAAAGAATGGCTAAAGAAGAACCGTTAAAGTTCGAAGGTAAAGTAATTAAGATTCTTCCTGGCGACAAATTCGAGGTAAAACTCGATGGTGAAACCGAACATATGGTAAAATGTACATTGTCGGGTAAAATGCGTAAAAACAGTATCAAAGTTATCCTATGGGATAAAGTCTCAGTTGAAATGACCCCATATGATTTGAGCATGGGTAGAATCACTTTCCGACACAAATAAAAAAGAAAGAAAGTTATGATATTAGGTAAAATAAAATTGGTAATCATTATGGCCGCTATTACAGGAGTAGTAGGATTTGGTGCATGGAAATATTATCAATATACACAAGAGCAAATTGGCATCTATAGAGAAAATGCCGCTAAAGCAGAATTGGCACAGCAAGCCTCAGAAGCGGCTGTTAAGGCTATACAAAAAGACTTAGTAGAAGTACAGGCACAATATACTAGAGTGTCAGATGATTTTAAAGTTGCAAGTTCGAGGGTAAACAAATTAGAATCTAAACTAAGTGAACATGAACTTGGAGACTTGGCACAAGCAAAACCAAAATTAATTGAAAGAATAGTTGACAAAGGTACCAAAGATGTGTTAAGATGTTATGAGATACTAACTGGTTCACCACTAACTGAGAAAGAAATTGCGGTGACAAAGAAGTCACAAGCGAACACAACTTGTTCAGATGTGGCAAATCCTAATTATACGGGGCCAAGACCATGATTAAAGAAACATTATTAGCAGGAACACTAGCAGTAGTACTAAGTGGATGTTCTGCTACACTACCAAAAAAAGTTGATTACTCAGCAGAACCAGTAGAACGTCCATTACTTGTTTTGCCAGAATCTGAAATAGCGAATATGAAAGAAGTAGATTATCTCGTGGTTACAGAAGAAAACATTGATGAAGTTTGGAGAGAATTAGAAGCGTCTGGTAAACCTGTTGTATTATTTGCACTTACACACGAAGGTTATGAAGCGTTATCATTAAACAATGCTGAAGTGATTAGATACCTTTCTGAACAAAAAGCAATTCTTATTGCATATAAAGAATATTACGAAAAAGCCGACAAGGCAATCGAAGATGCGAATGTTATTTCTGAGGCAGAACAGGCACTTGATTCAAAGCCAAGTTCACTCTCAAAGATAAAATCATTCCTTAAATCAGATTAATTATGTCACCATTCAAGGTTCTAGGCATAACCAAATACTCCAGTGAAGATGAGATAAGAATTGCATATAAGCGATTGTTAATGAAACATCATCCAGACACAGGTGATGGCGACAGACAGAAACTTGATGATATTAGACAAGCATTTACAGATATTAAAAAGATACAATCAGACAGTGGCAGTATTATCACAGTCACATTGAATGTAAAAGTAAGTGAAGAAGAACTAGACGCAATGAGAGGGACTAAGTCTGGATTTAGAGATGATATATCTCCAGATATTCATTACATTGTTACAGTACCAAAGACCACTAGAATAGGTGACACAATTTTAGTAAAAAACATTATAAATAATACGAACTTGAAGATTAATTTTCTAAAGAGGACATAGATGGCAGAACAAGAACGAGATGGAAGTGTAGATAGAATTAGTATCACATTAGAGAGGGCAGTTCAATTTGCCAATTCTCTAACACACGAATACGTCACACTAGAACATTTATTATTTTCTATTTTAGAAGAATCAGATGTTAGTGACTTATTGACCGATATGCAAGTAAAAAGTGGTGCTATCGCAGAAGACGTTGAGAAATATCTGAAAGATAGAGAAGATATTACTGATATGTCAGCGGCAATGGATAGACGAGGACCTCGTAAGACTGCGGCGTTGAGTAGAGTATTTAATCGTGCTATCACTCAAGTTATCTTTAGTGGCAGAACTAAACTATTTTGTAGAGACGTATTAATTTCATTATTAAGTGAAACAGATTCTTATGCATATTTCTTCTTAGCCAAACATGGAGTAACAAGAGAAGGTGCTATCACAATTATTCAAAAAGAATTCTACACGTCTAAACCTGCTCAAACTGGTGACCCATCACAGACTGTCAAATTTGAAGACTTTTGTACAAATCTAAACGAAACTGCTAGTGAAGGTTTAATTGACCCGGTTATTGGTAGAGAAGAAGAACTAATTGAAATTACAGAAGTTCTAGCCAGACGTAAGAAGAACAATGTGATTATTGTAGGTGAACCAGGTGTTGGTAAAACAGCCATCGCCGAAGGTCTTGCATTAATGATTTCAGAAGGCACAGTTCCTAATATACTTGAAGACAAAACTGTATATTCTTTAGATGTTACAAGTCTTGTTGCTGGTACAAAGTATCGTGGTGAATTTGAAGAACGTGCTAAACTAGTATTCGACCAACTTGCTAAGAAAGACAATGTTATTTTGTTCATTGACGAAATTCATATGATTATGGGTGCTGGTTCAGCCGGTGGTTCAAACATTGATATCGCAAACTTATTGAAACCATTATTAGCAAGTGGTAAACTATTCTGTGTTGGTGCAACAACAAGCGAAGAATACAGAGAAAATTTCGAAAAAGACAGAGCATTACAAAGACGTTTTCAAAAAGTAGTAGTAGACCAACCAAGCAAAGAAACCACTAAACTAATTATTAAAGGTCTTAAACAATATTACGAAGCATTCCATGAACTTGAGTATACAGATGATTCGCTTGATATGGCAGTTGAATTAGCAGAACGTTACATGCATGGCAAATACAACCCAGATAGAGTTATTGATGTAATCGATATTGCTGGTGCAAGAGGCAAACTTCATGGTCACTCAGGTCCTATTACAAACAAAGAAATAGAAGAAGCGATTTCTAAGATAACTCGTATTCCTATGGATATGATTGACGCAAAAGAAAATAATAATTTTATTCATTTAGAAGACAACATTAAGAAAAAGTTATTTGGTCAAGATGGCGCAGTTGGCACATTAGTTGAAAGTATTCTAGTAAGTAAATCAGGCATGAGAGAACGCAATAAACCTGTTGGTTCATTCTTATTCGTTGGTCCAACTGGTACTGGTAAAACAGAACTATGTAGACAACTTGCAGATAACTTATCAATAAAACTTCGCAAGTATGATATGTCAGAATATATGGAACAACATTCTGTATCAAAACTTATCGGTGCTCCTCCAGGTTATGTCGGACACGCAGAAGGTGGTGCAGGTGCTGGACAACTTATCAATGATGTTGACGAAACACCAAACTGTATTGTTCTATTAGACGAAGTAGAGAAAGCACATCCAAGTGTAATGAATTTATTACTCCAAGTTATGGACGATGGTCGTTTGACTAGTTCAACTGGTAAAACAGCAGACTTTAGTAATGTAATTCTTATAATGACATCTAACTTAGGTGCGGCACAAAAGAATAAGAAAGCAATTGGTTTTAGTAACGACCATGACGATGCAAGTATGGTAGCAGTAAACAAGTTTTTCTCACCAGAATTTAGAAACAGACTAGATGCTACAGTTGAATTCGTAGCACTTGAAAGACATCATATTGATATGATTGTTGATAAGACTATTAACGAGATTAATGAGATGTTGAAAGATAAGAATGTAACTATTACACTATCTGATTCAGCCAGAACATGGTTAAGAAATAGAGGATATGTACCAGAGATGGGTGCTAGACCTTTACAGAGAGTGGTAAATGATTACATCAAAAAGCCAATATCAAAAGAGATTCTTTTTGGTAAACTAAAAGATGGCGGTAATGCTAAAATTCTGATTAATGAGAAAGATAACGTTGAGTTTTTATATACATAATGTACACTGAGACAGTAACAAAACTATTTTACAACTTATATCCTTATAGAATAACTTATCCTAGATTGGGCAATCTTCCACGATTTTACTATCGTGTAGAGAAACCAAGTGAACATTCTTGGATGATTAGGAAACAATGCCACGATTATTTAAAGAAAGAGTTCAAAGGTAGAATTAAGTTCAATAATGGATATCATACTCATGCTTATTTTCTGAAAAAAGAAGATTATTTAAAAGCAAAAGAAGAGTTTAAAGAGTTACACGTCAAATACACCGAACCATTATTTCCAGACTTAAAAGATATACTTGATAAGTTTGATTCCAATGTTGATTTACGAAAATCATTATATCTTAAGAAACACAGATACAAAGTAGAACTATTATACACAATAGGCACTTTTGCTGATGTGTGCGATGATATCAACGAAACATTCAAAGACAACACCAACTATGCAGTCTCAGGAAACATAAAGTCAGTAACTAAGCGTTTTGGCTACTATGGTTCATGGGCAACATACAGTATGTATTGTAAAGAACAAGTAGATGTGGAATACTTCACATTTATGTTTGGTGAGAACATAAAATCAATTTCCAAAGCAGTCCTAATAAGTGAATTAGATAAATAAGAGAAGAAGAAGATTCTTTAACTACTAATACAACTTAAGAGGGAAGGCATATGGCTCGTAAAACAACTACTCTATTACCACTAACAGGCGCTACTTCATTAGACACTATAGGTGATGCAGTACCAGGTGATTCATATTATGGTTACACAGATGGTGTTCATACAGTAGCAGTCTATGGCAACAACCTAAAAGGTCGCATCAAAATTCAAGGAACATTAGCAACTACACCAACAGAAGATGATTGGTTTGACATTCTTCTTGCCGGTTTACCATATAAAGATTATGATAACTTTACTGGTGTAGATGGCTTTACTTTTGTTGCTAACTTAGTATATTTAAGAGCAAAATTAGACAGAACATCATTAGGTATAACAGACTACAGTACAGCAGGATTTGTAGGGAAGATTTACCTGAATTACTAATAGGGAATAGACATGAGTATAAACGCACAACCATTTCAGCCACAGTTCAAACTTATTGGCAATTTAGCAGAAGACCAAGTACTAGTATACGACCAAAGCGAAGGCGCATTTGTCAACTCGGCAGGTGCTGGTGGTGGCGGAGCGGCTGGATTTACAGCAATCGAAAATGTCGGCTCAACAGGAACTGCAATACATTACGGTGAAGCAGGAACAACACTCCAACTTAAAAAATTAATTGGTGGCGATAATCTTACTATTACCGATAACGGTACTGGCGGATTAATATTAGCGGCAACAAATACAGACACAATCCAAGATGGTACTAACTTAGGTACAGGTACTGCATTATTTCACTCTAAAGATTCCACATCACATGCTCTACAATTTAAGAGTTTGGCAGTAGGTGCAGGTCTTACATTAACAGATAACGGTAATGGAACAATTACACTTGTTAACACAGTATCAGGTGGTGGTTCAGCAGGTGCTGATGGTACATTAAGCAACTTATCAGATGTTGCAACAGCAAGAACAAATTTAGATGTATTTTCTAAAGCAGAAGGTGATGCAAGATACCACGATAAATTCTCAAACTTCTTACCTTCAGCAAATAACGTATATGACGTAGGTTCACCATCATTTAAATTTAATGATATATACGCTGAAACATTCCAAGGTACTGCCGTATTAGCAGAAAACTTAGCAATAAGTGGTACTGCCGGTCAAGTATTAACATATAACGGTTCAGCATGGGTAGCCGCAGACAACACCGGCGGTGGCGGTGGTGGTGGCGGTGGCAGTGTCCCACAATCATTATCAATATCTGGTTCTGATTTAACAATTTCAAGTGGCAACACAGTAGACTTATCTACTCTGCCAGGTTTAGGTTTTAATGGAACGTTTACTGCATTAACTGGAAAGCCAACAACGATTGCAGGTTATGGAATTACTGATGCATTAGCATTAGGCACAACTAGTACAACTGCACTTGCTGGTAACACTGTAATACCAACAGCAGTAAGTCAATTAACTAATGACTCAAATTATTTAACGAGCGTACCAGCACAAACTTTCGCTTCAATAACAGGCAAGCCAACAACATTAGCAGGATATGGAATTACTGATGGCGGTGGTTCATATGCAAATAGTAATGTTGATACACATTTAAATGTAAGTAGTGCAACTGCTAACCAAGTATTAAAATGGACTGGCACAGATTACGCATGGGTTACATCAACTGATAGTGACACAACATATACTGCCGGTACTGGACTAACATTATCAGGCACAGAATTCTCATTGACATCTGGTCACTTTGATGGAGACTATAATAGTCTATCAAACAAACCAAATCTATTTGATGGAACATACTCATCATTAAGTGGTAAGCCAACATTATTCTCTGGCTCATATAATGACTTGTCAGCGAAGCCGACATTATTTGATGGTGCATACTCATCATTATCTGGTAGACCAACATTATTTGATGGAGCATATTCATCACTAACAGGTAAACCTACAACACTCGCTGGTTATGGAATTACAGATTCATTTGATAATGCCGATATTGACACACATTTAAATGTAAGTGGTGCAACTACAAATCAGATGCTAAAATGGACAGGTACTGATTATGCATGGGTTACATCTACAGACAGTGACACAACTTATACTGCTGGTTCAGGACTAACATTAACAGGCACAGTGTTCTCATTAACTGGTGGTGCAGTAACGCCATCAAGTGCAACAGCATTCACAAATAAGACTGGTAACATTAGTCAATGGACTAACGATGCAGGCTACTTGACTTCAGAAACAGACTCACAAACATTATCACTTTCTGGCACAACATTATCAATCTCAACTGGTAATAATGTTGACTTAGGTGCATTGACACTTGACGATTTTGCAGATGTGACAATTTCATCAGTTTCAGATGGACAGTTCTTAACATACAATAATAGTTCAGGTGATTGGACAAACTCAACAGTTTCTATTCCAACACTTACAAGTCAATTAACAAACGATGCTGGCTTCATAACTTCAGCAAGTACATATGATAACAGTGATGTAGATGCACACTTAAATCAATCTAACCCAACAAGTGGTTATGTACTAAGTTGGAATGGTTCAGATTACGCATGGGTTTCAAACGGTGCCTCAGGTGCCCATTATACAGATACAGACGCAAGGGCTGCCTTCTCAGCAACTACGGGATTATCATACAATAGTGGAACAGGTGTATTCTCACTGAATGCACAACTAGAGAATTTATCAGATGTAAGTTCTACTGCACCTTCAACAGGACAAGTTTTAAAATGGAACGGTTCTACATGGACACCAAGTGCTGATGAAAATGATGATACAATTTATACATCATTCAATACAGATTTTGATACAAGACTTTCAAGTAAATCAACAACTAATCTAAGTGAAGGCACAAACAAATACTTCACAGACACAAGAGTTAGAAATGCAATTAGTGTTGCAGGTGACTTATCATATAATGCTTCAACTGGTGTTATATCTTTCACAGAAACTGATAACTATGATAATGCCGATGTTGATACACACTTAAACTCAGGTTCAGCAACTACAGGACAAATATTAAGTTGGAATGGTTCAGACTATGACTGGATTGCAAACTCAGGAACACCGGCGTGGTCAGCAGTAACAAACAAGCCTACAACAATTTCAGGATTTGGTATCACAGATGCATTTGATGGAGCATATTCATCACTATCTGGCAGACCAACATTACCTACAAACGTAAGTGATTTAACTAACGATAGTGGTTTCTTAACATCAGTTCCAGCACAGACTTTCGCTTCATTGACTGGTAAGCCAACGACAATCGCTGGATACGGAATTACAGATTCTGTAACACCAACTAGTTCACATACATTTACAAATAAATCTGGTAACATTAGTCAATGGACTAATGATAGTGGTTACTTAACTTCGGTACCAGCACAATCATTTGCTTCAATAACAGGTAAACCATCAACACTCGCTGGTTATGGAATTACAGATAGTTTCTTCTCTGGTGCATACGCAGACTTATCAGGCAAACCAACATTATTTGATGGAGCATATTCATCATTGTCTGGTGCTCCTACAATGTATGCAAATAGTGATGTTGACTCTCATCTAAATCAAAGTAATCCAACAAGTGGATATGTTCTTTCTTGGAACGGTTCAGATTATGCTTGGGTTGCCCAGTCTGGTGGCGGTGCTGGTGGTGATAAGATTGAAGAAGGCAACTCTAGTGTAGAAGTAATAGATGGCGGTGCAGATGGTCGTGTTGTATTTGAAACTAACGGCACTGACAGATGGCAAATTTCTAATTCTGGACATATTTTACCAGAATCAAATGCAACATATGATTTAGGCAGTAACGCTAATCGTGCCAGAAATGTATATTTAAATACTTCATTGTATATTGGTACAGATATAGTTGCAGTAAGTGGTGGCAAATTAACATTCAATGGCAGTGATGTACAAGATTATGATAATCTTTCAAACAAACCAGATACAAATTCAGCAGGCACAGGCATCCAAATCAATTCAGGTGTAATTTCATTAAATTCAACATTAAGTGGATTGTCAGATGTTTCAACATCATCACCAAGCACAGGACAAGTTCTAAAATGGAATGGTTCAGCATGGGCACCGGGAACTGATGTAGCGTCAGGTACTGCGGCAATGAATGATTTGACTGATGTTAGTACTTCAGGCATATCAAGTGGTGATGTTTTATCTTGGAATGGTTCAGCATTTGTGGCAACAACTCCATCAAGTGGCGGTGCTTCAGCGATTAATGACTTATCAGATGTAGATACAACAACAAATACACCATCAAATGGTGATGTTCTAACTTGGGTACAAGCAGATAGTGAATGGGCTCCAGCCGCACCTTCAGGTGGCGGTGGTGGTGGTTCTGGTGCTACAATTGAATACTTTAAATTGAACTACGCAACAAACGGAAACTTATCATCAATTTCAAATGCCACATCAGGCGTTAGTGCAACTATTGTATCAGCAACAGGTGGTGATGTAGAAGTATCATTCAGTTCAACAAATTATCCACCAGCAGGTATAATGATTTACGGTTATGCATATTCTGCCAATGAGTATAATATTAAAAACGCACATGCTGACATGAATACAAGAAAAATGTCAGGTGGTGGTTCGGCAGGAAGTCCAATAGCATTTGGCACAATGGGCTCAGTAGATATAACACTAGACCTTAGAGAGGCATCAACGGGTGCAGGAAGAAGTTTCGGAACAACTACACATGCTTGGGTGATGTTTACAACAGTTTAAAAGGTAAGAATTAAATGGCAATCAATAAGACAAGTGCGATAGATTTAAATGTACCAGCCAAGGTAATACCTGTTTCTGTCTCTGCAAGGGTAACAGATGCATTATGGAACTACGATGATGGACTAGGCGACTTATGGTGGTCAGGCGGTTCTCAGCCAAAAGCATATAGATGGCAACTAACTATGACTGTAACAACAGTTAATCATGGTTCGCACTTAACAAGAACACCTAAGAAATTTGATGGATTTGATATCGTAGTTGGTGATTATATTGCTGGTGCAACTGATGGTCGTGCTTTGCAGATTGTTAGTATTACATCTAAAACAGCAACCTCTTGTGTATGTTTAGTCGAAGATAGATTAAGATATAACACATTTAGAAGTTCCGCTGGTAATGGTATCTTTACAGTTCCGGGCAACGCAGTTATATTCCAAATTAACGAAAATGGTCATCCTATGATTGACCCGTTACCAGTTGGTATCGTATCAAGTGACTTTTATGCAAACGTAAACTCTCGTTTTCAGTATCTAAATCCACAAATGAACTATATGTTAGACCAAGTAGCACATGGTTTCGAACAAGGCGATGTGGTTGCAATTGACCATAACACTAACGTATTTGAATTAGCCGATGCGGCTAACATTGAAAGATTAGTTGGTACAGTAACACACGCTGGTCCTGGACCAAATAAATTCCTCGTAAGACCAGCAAATGGTATCGTTGACTTCGTTCCAGGTTTGCCAGGAAATCCAGGTGACTTTGTTTATCCAAAAACAGACAACTCTGGTGATTTAACACTAACAGATACTGGTGTTGCAATATTCTTAAAATTAACAAATGCTATTCCTAGTGTATCCAGAGGTACGGTTACTGATGGTACTGCTAGTGCGGCTGATAAATTAGAAATTAATGAAACTGATGTTTTGTTCACAACAAATTCTGGTGGTACTGTTTCGATAAACAATGCGGTAACTGATATCAATGCAACAACATCTTCACATGGCGTAGTAGCATCTTCGACTCCAGCACCAAATACAATTACAAGTGATGCGGCAACTCACGGTTCTGCTTACGGTCTTGTTGGTGGTTTCCCACCATTTAGTGCAAGTATTAACGGAACAACAGTAAACTTCTCAACTACAACTGCTGGTCAAGCCGCTTACTCTATGGCTGTTGCTATTGCGGAAGATATGGCAGATGATATTAATTCGGTAGGTATTGCAAATGTTACAGCAACACATGTAAGTGGTAATCTAGTAATTACACATTCACTAGGTAATGCGTTTACTATTGTAAATGGAACATCAGATACTAATGGTAACGACTTTGCAGGTACAGCCTCAATCGCATCATTAGGTACATCATATAATGCGGCATCAGGTGCAACTCTTAAGTTAACACGTTCTGACGGTGGTGAAATTATTCTTACTGATAAAGTTGGTACACCTACAGTAGATTTCGGTATCATGTCAGGTCACTCTGGTTCATATGCACTAGGTCTAAATGTTGAAAAAGGTATTCGTAGCGGTGGTGGTATTACAGTTGTTGCAAACATGGCTGCCAGAAATGCAATGAATCCTCTTACAGGTGACCAAGCACACGTATTAGACACAGGCGAAGGTGAATGGGCATTGTATCTATATTCAGGTTCTGCATGGACATTGATTGCTAACGAAGATAGTGCGGCAACAGATGCCAACTCATTATCACACACATTTACCACTCCAGTCGGTGGATTTGGTAACACATCAACAATCGTTCTTGGTAGAGTTAGTAGTAACTCAAGGATATTAAGTGTTCTAGTAGAATGTACTACTGCTATAGCCGGTCACTCTGGCGGAACACCATCATTAATCGTTGGTGTACAATCAGATACTGATAGATTTATGGCTGATTATGAAAATGACATCGAAACAATTGGTTCATATGTAACAAATCCAGATTATCATTACGCTGGTGCAACTGAACTAGAAATCAAATGTGCCTTTGCTCACTACGGTGCTACATCTGGCGATTTGAAAGTCACAGTAACCTACGTTTAACTCTTTTACAAATTCTCACAATTAGAAACAGATTGTTTCATAGAGAATCAAACTATTCGTATTTTTAAAAGATAAATACATATAGAAAAGTAATCGAGTATAAGACATGAAAACAAAAACAGCACACTGGCTTCACATAGCACCAGAATATTTTAGCAGATGGAGACTCTTTCCTAGAGCATTTATCTCTATGTACATCTATCTTTTATATGATGTAGTTCAATGGTTTATGCTATTACCAGAGCCAAACTCCCAACAAGCAGGTTTAGTATCAGTCCTAGTAGGTTCTGGTGCGGCATGGTTTGGTTTGTATGTAAATTCTAGTTCAACTAAGTACGAAGAACTTCAAGTTACAAGCACAACTATGAAAACTTCAGATAAGCGAGAAAACCAAGTACAGTAAGATGAATAAAAGTAATTTTAAATATCATATTAGACTGAAAATGACAGAAGAGTTACCAAAGACAGATGTCCGAGGTATCATAACTGTTCTTAAAAAAGCAGTAGTAAATATTTTTCAGCCATTAGAGGATGGTACAGCCGTGATTTATCATTTAGGTAATGAAGCATTGTATGAACACATATATGATTTTAGATTAAATCGAGGTGTATCAGAAGAAGAAGCAGAGGTCATTCTTGGTCTTATAACAGACTGGACAGAAAAAGACTTTATAATGGAAATTACAACTACAGACACTTACGATTTGCCAGAAGGTGAAACAGAAGTCGATTTAACTGCTATGAAACATAACAGATGGATGACAGAAAAAGTAGAAAATGGTTGGAGATATGGCTTACAATTCAACGAAGAAGACAAAACAGACCCACGATTACGCCCTTACGACCAACTAACAGATAAACTGAAAAATATATCAGAAAATGGTTGACTTCTTGGTACAGGTACTGTATTATATAAGAACAAATAGGTAGAAATTTATGTCAGGAACAAAAAGATTATATAATTTAGATGAAAAGAACTATTTCAAGTTCTTTGGTATTGAAGAAAAGCAAGGAACTAGTATCCGAAGCCTTTCTACGCACTACAAAAAGATTCTAAACTTATTAAAAGACGATAATTCATTTATCGGGAGAGACCACAAAGAGTTCGCACACCGAGCCTTTAATACATTGGTCGACCCAATCTTACGTGCAAGATACATTTTAGAAACCAATGGTCACGAATGGGATTTTAGAGACGGTACAACACCAGAAGACTTGAGTTTTATTTCTGATTTGAGAGTTCAACTTACTAGAGCAAACTTACAATATGAACTTGAGAATTTCATTTTTGAACTGAAAGGACATACTAACTTTATCATAGAACAGATTGAAGAAAGTATTGATGTTTACAGTAATTATAAAACAGCCATTGGGCTGATTAATCGATTTTACGAGATATCTCATCTACATGAAGAGGCATCAGGTAAAAAATACGAAGTAGAACAAGGAATACACCACGGTGTGTTCGACCACTAGAGAGGAAGTAAAATGATTTTTACAGAGAATGCGGCTGAACGTGTTAAGGAAATTATTGCAGAAGACCAAGAAGAAGTACAAGCACTTAGAGTATTTGTACAAGGTGGTGGATGCCACGGTTTTAGTTATGGATTTGGTTTTGAAAATGATATCGCAGATGATGATACTGTTATTGAAACCAGTGAAGTGAAATTAGTAGTTGATAGCATGAGCATCATGTATCTTTCAGAAGCAACTATTGATTTTGTTAGAAGCCTAGAAGGCGAACGTTTTACAATCGACAACCCATCAGCAAGAACATCTTGTGGGTGTGGTTCAAGTTTTTCAGCATAGGAGTAACATGTCAATTGAACAAGAAATAATGGAAGTCGTAGCGAAGCGATTAAAGTGGAATGAAAACGACTTGTCATTAGAATCAAATCTGAAAGAAGATTTAAAAGCAGATAGCATCGATTCAGTAGAGGTGCTATTTGAAATCGAAGAAATGTACGACATTGTAATAGAAGACGAACTGGCAGAAGACATTAATACTGTTGGTGACATCGTAAATGTTGTAAATTCACTACAAAATACATAAAATAACCAATTTTTTTATAAAATAAACAAAATATAGGTTGACTTTTGTATAAATAACATGTTATAATTAATAATATTGATTGAGGTTATCATGCTTAAGGGCGTGGTATACTCGGTTTATTGTTTATGAGAAAGATTCCTCTCATACAAAAAAGGAATCAAACTAATGTATTTCAAATAACTATAGGAGAATTATGAATACTTTATTGAGAACCGCAATTGTGGGTACGGCATTGTTAGCAACGCCATTCGCCGCATTTGCCGAAGCAGAAGCAGAAACGCAATCAGGCGTCTCAGTTTCTGGTACATACGAAGGTACTGCTACCGATTCGGGTACATACACACAAGAACTTGAAGTTGTGGTTGGTATGAACTCTGAGGCTGGTTCAGTTACAGCGAAAGTTGATGAAACTGGAACTGTAGGTGATTTGTACCTTGACACATCAATTTCTTCAATTGACCTTAGACTTGGTAAAGTAGATGGTGAAATGGGAATGAAAGCGTCTACTACAGTCGCTGGTGTCACAGTTTCAGCATACAGCCCATCTGGCGCAGGAAAATCTACAGAGATTGGCGCTAGTACAGATATTGGTCCGTTAAGCATTGCAGGTGAAGACATCTTAGATTCAGATAGACTTCTAAGTGCAGGCATGAACGTAGCAGGAGTTGACTTAGGTGGTTCATACCAAAAGACAGCAACTGGCACTAACCAAATCATGGACGCTGGTTTAGACATCATGGATGTTACAGTATCAGTAGCAAACGCATCAATCGGTGATGCAAGTGTTACTAAAACTGGTGATAACAAACATGCAGTGTTAGGTACAATGACAGGTGCTACAAACGGCACAGATGTTAGAGGTATCAAACTTGCCTATGGTGACCTTTCTGTAAAAGTAGTTGAACTAAATGCTACTAACACATATACTGCCGCTTTAGAGCGTGGTATTATGACGTATCAATATGAAAAAATTGAAAACGGTGCAGACGAGGTTTCAGTTGGAGTTAAGTTTACTTTCTAATGTTTATTATTTAAACAGTAATGAAACTATAAAGCCCGTCTTAATGACGGGCTTTTTTGTTTGGCGTTAATTAGATAAATACTTGTTAGACAAATACAAAAGCACAATGGGAGAGTAAACCATGACTAAATCATTTTTACAATGGTGGCTATTTTTCGTCCTTCAATTAATAATTCTAGGCGCAGGATATACCTACGACTTACACACATACATATTAAACAATGACCAAACGTATATCAGTTTCGTTTTACTTGGTATCTGGTTACTTACGAGTGTTAGAATTGGTTATAAGATGGGTAGAAATATAAAATCATCGAATGAAAAGTTTTGGTTCATTGCCGAAACTTGTATGGCAATTGGTATGATGGGAACAGTTTTAGGTTTCATCTTAATGCTAGGTGGTTCAAATCTCGAATCTATAGACCCAACTGATGTAGAAGGTATGAAAAACGTAATCGGTCAATTAGCAAAAGGTATGGCAACTGCATTATTAACAACTCTAACAGGATTAATTGTTTCAGTTTCTTTAAGAACGCAATTAATGATTGGAGAGGGTGAATAAATGTCTAACCGATACGGTTCTAACCTATCGTTCAATGATGTATTGTTTAACGCACTTTTAGGTTTTGTAGTTTTATTCGTATTAGCACTTCTGCTAATCAATCCAATTACAAAGAAATCAGATATTCCAGCAAAAGCAGAGATTCTCATTACATTAGAATGGGATGATGAAGTAGGTGATGATATAGATATCTGGGTACAAGGTCCAACAGGCGTACCAATATCTTTTCAAAACAAAACAAATGGAGTTATGCACCTAGATAGAGATGATTTAGGCAAAACATCAGACTATATGTGGATAGATGGCGAAAGAATAATTATAAAGTTGAATCGTGAGGTTGTAAGTATGCGTGGCATAGCACCAGGTGATTACTATATCAACATACATGTGTATAGTAAGAACAGTAAAACTGGCCCAACTAAATATACATTGACACTACTAGATGTTAACCCTTATAGAGAGGTTTATGTTATGCAAGGCAAGTTGAATAAACGAGGTGAAATAGTTAGACTTCCAGGTTTTACACTAGATGAAGAAGGTGTAGTAACTGATGTTTGGACAAGTGACAAGATTGTAGTGGGTGCTAAAAACAGAACGCTTATAAGTGATGTTTCTGGAACAAACGAGGATGGCAACTAAGGAGATTATGGATGTTTTGGACTGAATTCACTGTTGATACGTTAATTTTATTATATGTACTAGGATTATTTGCACTAATTTTGGTATGTTTATATGCATTAATTCAAAGCAAAGCAAACAAACTATACACTTTCATTATTATTCCATTAGCACTTATAATGGCAAGTATGACTTGGCAAGGTATTAAAGTTTTACAAGGTATGCCAGTTTATGGATTACCAGAAAAAGAAGTAGAAGTTATGTGGGTAAACGACAATAAGCCATGGATATACGTTATATTGAAGAAAGATGGAGTTCCAGTTTTATATAAAATTGATTGGACTGAAGAGAATAAAAAGAAGATGAAAGAATTAGAGAAAATGATTGGTTCATCTATGGCTCAAGGAAAGTTTGAAGAGACAAAATCAAACAGCGGTGAATCAAATTCGTATGTGTTCACTCCTATGATGGACTTGACTGAACCTGAAGAGAAACGCCAAGACGGTGACGGTGTGGAATACACACCTGCACAAAGTATTAATACTAGTCCTAACAGACCTAGTTTAGAAACTGTTGTTGATGGCGAAGCAGTGATATTATCACCAACAGTTTATGGTCCATTGACAGCAGAACAATCAGGACCTTAATAGAGGAGAGAGAAAATGGAAGGTATAGGAGCAGTATTAGTAATAGGACATTTTGTAATATCGATATTTAATGTACCACTAGGCAATCCAGTTATTTACTCGTTGCCCTTTTCAGATATGAAAACATGTGAGCAATATGCAGAGTATTTGCCACCAGAGCCGATTAAACTAAACATAGAGTGGAATCATTCAACTAAAAGTCAATGTATGACCACTGGTCAATTTAAAAAGATGATGGAAGCAAGGGGAGTTCAAAAGCCAGCAACAGGCACACCTGAGAAATAAGGATTATTATGAGAAAACTATTAGATTACATAAAAGAGTCATTCATTGGAAGAACAATACGTTGGATATTTAAAAATCCTTACTTTGTTGTAGTCATAGTTTTACTTGGGGTAGTAGGACAAGACAAAGGCGTTCAGTGGTACAATGATTACATGGTATTATACGAAGAAGCAAATAACAAAATTGAAGAAGAAGAGAATACAGGCGGCTTAGAATTAACAAAGATTGATGATGCGTTATACACGTTAATAGGTACAGTAAAAGAAGGTGACTGTGGCAAGATTGCAAAAGAAATGCCAGACGAAGGCTGGTTTACTGTAATATTAGAAAGTCCAGGTGGCAATCTCGCAGATGGTTCTTGTCTTGCGGCACATATGAAACTTCGTAATGTTGTTACTGTTGTTAGAAGTACACCAGTTATGAATGAACTTGGCGAAATGATTTATACACCAGGAACAAACGTTGACGAAAATACACCAGACTTTATGAAAGGTAAATCAGTTTGTGCATCAGCATGTGGTTTGATGTTCTTAGCAGGTGATAAACGATATCTAATGGGTGATGTTTACTTTGGTATTCATGGTCCAGGAACACCACCAGGTAGTATGAATGGTGCAAATCCTGCGGCTATAGAAAGTTCTGCATTTAGAACAGCATCATCATTGTTACAGTTGTTGAAATCTTTAGGTGTTGAAGACGAAGGTTTAAGAATGTTATTCATTCAAATTCCAAACGCAACAATGTATTGGTTGCATCCACGAGACTTTGAAGTTAAGCCAGGACTAGTTAGAATAGCAACAGACTATAGAGATTTCTTTGGCACTACAGGCAGTGACCCAGAAGGTGGCATGAGATGACTATAAAAGATAAGTTGATGATGGTATTTGTTACCATACTCGTTGCAGGATACATAGTCTATCTAAATTGATAAATACAGTATACGATTAAATTCGTATATAAATTTAATCAATTAGAGGTGACATATGTTAAAATCATTTTTTCTAACAAAGGAATACGGAGCATATGCATGGCTAATGTTAGCGTTTCTTTTGAGTTTGATTTGGTACAACGTAGAAATATTAGTTTTCTACAATAGTTGGAACAAAGAAATCTATGACGTAATTCAATCACTACAAGAAGAAAGATTCTGGGAACTGTTTCTGGGATGGGACGCTGGTAGATTTTTGAATTTCATTACTTTGACTGAGGGAGTACAACCATCCTTTGTTGAAATCATAGTCCTATATACTCCAATCGCAGTATACGCCACATGGCAAACACAACGATACTGTTTTAGATGGCGAGAAGCAAACACTAAACACTATATGACACGTTGGGAAAACTCAACAGCACAAATAGAAGGTGGCTCACAGCGTATACAAGAAGACTTAATGATTTTTGGTAAGACACTTCAAGGACTCTTCACTGGTTTCTTCAGTGCGATACTTATTCTTTTTGCGTTTCTTCCAATTCTATGGAATCTATCAGAGAGTTTACCAGTTTGGAATGGACAAATCATTCCTGGTTTCTTAGTATGGGTAGCATTATCTGTATCAATTGGTGGTACATTGATATCACTTCTATTAGGTTGGAAACTACCTAAACTTGAATATAACAATCAGGTAGTAGAAGCCAAGATGAGAAAGCAACTAGTACATTCAGAAGATGACTTTAGTGCAAGAGCAACATCAACACTATTTCCAATGTTTTATTCAGTTCGTAGAAACTACTATAGACTATTCAACTGGTACATGGGATTTGGTGTATGGCAAACAGCATTCGGATTATGTGTAGGTAACTTAGCACTAGTTGTTTTAGCACCAGCATACTTTGACCAGTTAATTACACTTGGTGTATTATTTCAAGTTCTAAACGCATTTGGTAGAGTTGAAAGTTCAATGGGTTATTTCATCGATAGATGGACAACAATCGTTGACTTCTTATCAGTCATTAGACGTTTGAGAGAATTTAACGTGGCACTTGACGAAGCAGACAGTGTTACTTTTGATGATGATGGAAATAGAATCTAATGTGTTCACAAGGAAAAGAAAGCAATGTTGATGGGTAACAAAGCAGTTATAATCTGGAGATGGTCCGCATTGGTTGTGTACTTGACTATCTGTCTGTATGACTTTGTTCTCGTTCCTGTTTATATGTCAATGCAAGTTCCATACCTAGAAGTGTTTGTTGATATCATTAACAGATTGCCTGACGACCCATTAGTTAGATTAGATATGATGAAAATTATGACTGGCACACACTCACCATATACATTGATGGGTGGTGGAATATTCCACTTGGCATTTGGTGCATTGCTAACAGGTACTGCAATGGGCATCAACAAAGACGAAAAGAAGTAAAGTACTAATAAAACTTAACTACACACTATATATAGTACGGTTTTCTCTTAAATAATACTAGAGAGTAGTGTTTTAAGGAGAATAGGTATGAAATTCTTATACGTTGATGTTGACAATCGAAAGGTTGTTGGCTTATTCAGAAATAGCAACGAGGAAATTATAAAACTCAATATAAGAGAGTTACAGATATTAACACAGAAAGAGCGTTATATTCTTAATTCAAATATATTACCAGAGTTATTAGAGGCACTCAAGGCTATGGGTCAATATAAAAAAGCAAGGCGTCCTCGATGGATGAGATTATTTTGGTTTTTAAAATGACTTATTAATCCCGCTTTATGCGGGATTTTTATTACTTGACTTTTATATCTACATACTTTAAAATGATAAATACAATTAGAAATAATTTATTTGTGAGACAATTGTATGAACTTAAAAGATATACTAGAGGCAGAGAGCAAACAACTGGTTATTATATATCCTGGTCGCTTTCACCCGTTCCACATTGGACACGGTAAAGTATACAAATACTTGAAGCAGAAGTATAGCAATGCAAAAGTATTCATTGCTACCTCTGGCAAAGTAGATGGCGACAGGTCACCTTTCACTTTCGATGAGAAGAAAAAGATGATGATGTTGGCTGGTGTTGATGCTAGTGCTATCGTTCAAACAAAATCTCCATACCAATCTATAGAAATCATGGAAAGATTTGATAAAGACACTACAGTTATGGTGTTTGCAGTATCAGAAAAAGACATGGCAGAAGACCCGAGATTTGATTTCTCTAATGGTCTCAAGTTAAAGAAGAATGGTGAACCAGCATACTTACAGAAGTGGACTAATCTCAATGATGCTGAAACATTTGGAACTCGTGGTTATATAGCAACGACTCCTACATTTCCATTTGAAGTTCTAGGACAAAAAATTAATAGTGCATCACAAATTAGAAATATGATTTCAAAAAGCGATGATACTAAACTAACTCAATTACTACAAGACTTATACAGTGTTACAGATGTGCCGCAAGATGTAATAGAGTTATTCAAAAACAAAATAGGCAATACAGAAACCATGAATGAAAACTGGGACGAACACTCGTTTTCTAAATACTTAAAAGAGAACGTTATCGAGGACAATATTATGAAAGATACCATATTACAAGCATTAACAGAAGGCAAGAGCCCACACAAAAAGGGAACTAAAAAGTATAAAGCCCATATGGCAGCCATGCATGCCGAGTCAATCGAAGAAGAGTTTGACAGAAAAGTCAAAGAAGTTTTAGAAAGTAGTGCTGACACAGACGAGAAATTAGAATTCATTCATAATGTACTTCAAAACGCAGATGGTGATGGACACAACGATGAGTTGATGGTAACCAAAGCACAATTCTATGTAGGGCAAATTAAACCTAGAAACGAAGAAGATAAGAAGAAATTATCTTACATCGCAACAACATTAAGTGCATCGACAGACGAAGATAGTTATTTTGACCAAACGATGGTAGACCAAGCGATGGAATATGTTGAAGATATTATAGAACGCCCAGTGGATGAAAGTGTAAACGAAGCAGATGTTGATTTAAAACCAATAGAAGGAAGTTTTGATTGGGTAAACTCAATGTCAGATGGAACACTTGAAACTCTTAAATCTGCGATGAATAATGATTGGGATATGTTGGATGGTATTAAAGACCTAGCAGACTTTAAAAGAACTATTGATATTTTCTTTACCAACGAAGAAACACCAGTACCAGAAGATATCGCTAAAATATTTAATAAATTATTAGCAAGGGATGAGAAGGATATTGCTAAATTTAATGAGTTTATACGCCGTGCTTTTATAGATGCGGGAGAAGAACTTGAAGAACTGGAGACGATGTATGAAACAACTGACCACGAAGTAAGTATGGCTAGAAAAGATGTTAGCAGACTAGCAAAGTATTCTTCAGAGTTAGAACAAATGCTTAGTAATGTTTCTGAAGAAGAAGGCTTACAAGGTTGGGTTCAAGCAAAGATTACTAAAGCGGCTGATTATATCTCAAGTGTAAAACATTACATGGAAGGTGATACTACAGAAGTAAACGAAGCGGTACGAGATAGTTCAGAAGGCTTTGGTGGACAAGCGATAAACTTTATCCATGACTTGTGTATGTTACACGATGGTGTTAAAAGAGACCCAGCAGGATTAAAATATCTTGGAAAATCTGAAATGTGGGATGAAGGCAGTATTCTAAAAGATAAAGGTAAATTAACTACTCTAATGCTTTGGGTTAAGAAAAACAAAGACGTTGTTGAAAAACGTTTTTCACGTATGTTTGGTACCTATAGCAACAGAGATGAAAATGGAAAAGTAACAGCATCAGATGGTAATCAAATTCTTAATAACATCATTAAGAAAATCCCCACAGTAAATGAAAACTTCAAAGATGTTACACCTTTTGGTTATGGTCCTGATGATTACGATGAGAAAGATGTTGCACCTGAAGACCACGGCGGTGACTTGAAAAAGATGCAAGACACATATAAGCATAATGAAGATAGAAACAATCATTCAGAAAACATTCTTATGTTAGCACAAGCATTCGGTGATAGAGGTGAGATTAAAGCAGTTGAAGGTCTTTTAAAGATAATCAAACGTCAAGGTCATACGACACCTGAACAATCAGATATGATGTATAAGGCAATTCACAAGAAATATTACAAGCAATTGTTTCCAGAAACAGAAGCAGAAGGTAATGAATTTTCTGGTGCATTAGCAAAAGCAAAAATTGATGGCAAAAAGACATTTGACGTTGATGGAAAAACTTATAAAGTTAAAGAAGCACTAAGTAAACTAATAGACCAACAGAAAATTTAATATAATGAACTTATTTGAATTGACACAATCTAAAGCCGCACAATCAGAAGTTATTTCTGAGGGTGGTTCTATGCCAGGTGTCGGTGCTATTCATATTGATGAAATCAATCCAACACTTATTCCATTAGAGAAAGAGTTAGGTATCGATTTAAGAAACAATGCATTAGGTAGTGTTGGTAAAAGAGAATTCAGTGGCGACATTGATGTTGCATTAAAGATTGATGCAGACAAGATACCAGAATTCGTAGAAAGACTTAAAAAAAGTAGCCAAATAATGGACATTGCAAAGTCAAGTGTGATTATGACAAAGGTTAAAATCATGGACTTTGATAAGACTAAAGAAGATGGTAGACCAAGAACTGGATATGTTCAAGTAGATTTCATGCCAGGTGACCCAGATTGGTTAAAGACTTATTATCATTCACCAAATGAAAAAGATAGTCAGTACAAAGGTGTTTATCGTAATCTAATGATTGCCTCAATTGCTGGTAATTTAGATATAGAAAACAGTGAAGAAACAATTGATGACGGTAGACCACTTCAATCAAAAAGATTTATGTTTAGTCCGAGAGATGGACTAGTAAGAGTTTTGCGTAGACCAGTTCCAAAAGCATCAGGCAATGGATACACTAAGAAGAACAATAATAAAATTATCGATGGTCCGTGGAAGACAGCAGACTCGATTGCAAAGAATTTAAAACTAGATAATGGCGAAGACCTATATAGTTATGAGACATTAGTTACTGCAATTAAGAAGAACTTACCACCTGAAGACCAAAAGAATATATTCACAGCATTTACTAATAACAATACGATAAAAGACATGGGCATCCCACCAGATATCCAAGAGTATGCAAAGGGTGAATTATAATGAGACTAGATGAATTAGATAAGAAAATCACACAGTCTGACTTGGATGCATTAGAAGTATTCGCTGATAGAATATTTGGCAAAGTTGGTATTGATGTAGAATTTACACGTCACTTCTTAGACAGAGTAAACGATGACCGTAACGGTGAGCAAATTACTGGTAGTGAACTAACACGTCTATTCAAACAAGAATACAAACGTTGGGGTAAGCCAATCGCACAGATGGGTCCAGATGCTGAAGCAGTAATGAAAGATTTACAGACAGATATCAATATGCCATTTGCATTAAGATGGGATAGAGATAACAATGAATTAGATTTGATTGTTAAAACTGTTATGCGTAAGAAAGACTTTAAAACATCTAACAAAGAATTCCCAGTAGAATCAATAGAAGAAAGTCCTTCAGTAATGTCATCACAACAAATGTTGACAAAACTATCAAAAGAAATGCAAGGCACACATACGGGCGCAATGAACCCAAACTCTGATTGGTCAAAGTTTGTTCTATCTCATAAAGGATTTACACTTAAAGATGTACAAGTTGACCAGATACCAACAGCCGTTAACAATGACGGAATGAGTCAGGCTAATATTGAAAAATATAAACAAGCAGATTTATCAAAATTCCCACCTATGGTAATAGGCAACGACGGATATATATTAGATGGTAATCATAGACTTCAAGCATATAAGGCACAGGGCATTAAAACAGTCAAAGCCTACATAGGCGAAGAATCTGAGATTTGGCAGTGGAACAAAGAAGACCCTAATAATCCTGAAGTATACATTCAAGGATATGGCAGACTTATGCTTAATCAAATAGAAGACAGTATAGTTGGCAAACTTAAAGAACTTACTAAGATGGCAGAACGAGGCGACTTTGAACAAATACAAAGTCTATTAGATAGAGATGTTTTACAATTAATGATGAAATCAGTCGTTGATACAAAAGCAGAACTACAATCAACTCGTAAAAGAGGTGGACCAAAATCTCGTGGTATTAATAAAGAATCTATATTTGATGCATTAGAAGATGATATGGCAGAAAAGTTCGATGCCGTAAAAAAGAGTGTAACAGAGTATGGTGTGGGTAAAGTCGTACCAGGAATTAATACTACTGTTGATGTTGGACCTAACGAAATTAAGAAACAAGCCGCTAAGTTCGGTAATAAAGTCAGTAAAGACGGGTTACCTAAGAAAAATTTACGATAAAAGGCTCACAAGTGTATAACAAAGATACCATGTGTTATAAAACTTGGAATGATATTATCATATCGTTACCCAAGAAAACAGTTAGTTGGTGTTGTAAGACAAACTTAACTGAACAACAAACAAAAGAAACTACATTTGATTTAGATATCTTAAACAATAAAGGTATAGATTTTCTTTTCAATCATCCAATTCTTCAAAAGAGAAAAAAAGAACTAGCAACTGGTATAAGATGTGCAGATTGTCACGTATGTTGGGAATCAGAAGATAGGTCTGGAGAAAGTCATAGAACATTATATACTAATCATTCTGTTGAATTTGATTATGATACGCCTGCTACCTTTATTGAACTTGAACTGACAAACAAGTGTAATTTAGCCTGTGTATACTGTGGACCACAACTTAGTTCGAGGTGGCAAAAAGAATTAAAACAACGACATCCTGATACTGAAGATGAAATATTTCATAAAGTAATGGATTTACTGGCTGAGTATTTCAATACCAAACTAACAAATAAACCATATATCAATATCAGTCTATTAGGTGGTGAGCCTTTCTTTACTGACCACATGTATGTATTCCTAGAATACCTTTCAAAATTCCATGTAAAATCTGAACAAGAAGTAACAGTTACAATCACAACTGGCATGGCTTTTCCTGAAAAGAAATTTACGAAATTTATTGAGTTAATTGAACGTACTCCTAACATAATATATATTATGCAGTTATCTGGAGAAGCAATTGATAAGAGAGCAGAACTAATTCGATGGGGTCTAAACTTTGAAACGTGGGACAATAACTTAGATATGTTCTTAACAGAGTCAGCAAGATTGAAGAATTTAGTTATAGGATTTGGTTGTGCCCATAATGCCTTATCTCTGCCGTATTTCAAAGACTTTCTTGTATACATTAATAAAAAACTGGCAAAACATGAATACAAATCTGTTGTGTGGTTTTTAATCAACTATATAGAAGACCCACAGCACTTATCCATATCAATGCTAAATAATTATCATGCAGATGCTGTAACAGAGCAGATAGAATATATGGAGAATGAAATGACCAATCTTTATAAGAAAGATGAGTATATTACTATGCTGAGGTCACTCAGAAATCAAATTTTGAATGCGAATGTCACTACAGAGATGAAGCAAAATGCTTCAGATGAATTTAAAAGATTAGAAAATAGACGAAATATATCATTCAAATCTGAATTCCCGCACTTCGATGAACTAGTTAAATGACAATTTAGATAAATACTATTATGAAAATATATGAAGTTATAGGCGAAACAACAGCAGGTGCAATCGCAACTGTGGCATCTCCATTAGGTGGCGGTGACCCTTCGGCTAGTGTATATAGTAAAAAGAAAAAGAGCAAGAAAAAGAAGGCTAAGATGGGATATAGTGCTGATGTAGGCAATTTATCATACAAGCATCCAGTCAAAACTCCAATGATTAAAAGGTAGAAGACTTATGAAATTGACACAAATGATAGAACAAAAAGAACGTCCTTACGTGGTCTTTCACGCTAAAAAAGGCAAATATGAAACTCATGCAGTATCATCTTATGATGCGGCAAAGAATGCGGCTAAACATTGGAAATTAAAATCAACTGCTGGTGTTACACCAATGTTAGCGGATGTAGAACACGTTGCTGAAAAGTCAGATAAGAACTGTGGTTGTGGTCAAGACCCATGTGTAACATACGGTAATAAGTCACATCAAGCAGAATCTTATGACGACTATCATGGTGATATGTCTAAAGAAGAATATGACAAAACAGTAAAAGGTTCTGAAATGGAATATTCTGTTTGGGTTGGCGGTACTGAAGTCAGTGATAATTATTTACCATATGACGAAGCAGTCAGATTATACGACAAATATAAAGCACAAGGCTATGATGATGTTCAGTTAGATGCTCGTATTAAAGAATCTGTAAATGAAGCAGAAAAGCGTTGGAAACAAACTAGTATGTCGCCAGCAGAAGCAGAAAAAGAATACGGTAAAGAAAACGTAAAAGTTAAAAAAGGTGCATTGCGTAATGGCGATGACATGGTAGAAGTATTTGTTGAATCATATTCTCCAGGTGATGAGTACGCTGATTCAGAAGGCATGGTAAGTAATTGCTGTGGTGCTCCTATGATGGACTATAACGATGGACATGGTAGATGTGGTGATTGTAAAGAAATGGCAGCCGGTGAATCTGAAGAAGAATTTTACGAAAGTTATAGTAACGATGGAAAAACAGTTACTATATCAGATTACCAACCTGAAGGCGAAGCAAACGCACATAAGAAATTTAACTTGAGAAAGCAGATACACAGAGGCGAAGATGGCAAACTAATCAAATCGCCTTATGGTGGATATAAAGTTTCATTTCATGGTAGTGCAGAAGACGTAAAAGCATATGCTGAAAAGAACTTAGGTGAAGCATCTAAGAAACAAAAACCTTTCTATGACAAGCCACTTAAAGAAGAAGATGCAGAAGCAATTGCGGCTAGAGATGAATTCTTAAAAGTTATGGATATGAAACCAAAGAGTAGCAATAAAGCAATTGATACAATTAAAAAGATTGTAGCAGACAAACAAAATATGCAAGTCAAATTTGACGATGGCAAGATGAAAGTAGATTTATATACAGCATCAGCCGTTGTGGCAGTATACAATGCTGTAAACGATGCTAACAAAGAAAAAATTGATAATATGCTAAGAACTAAAGAAGGCATGCTTAGAATGTCAAACTTTGCATTTAGCAAACTTAAAGAAGGTATTGCAGAAGGCAAACGTATTGATGAGATTTTACCATTAGTTGGTGCGATAGCAGGCGCTATCGGTAGAAAAGTTGCTGGTGCGGCAGTTAAAAACGTTGCTAAAAAGGCAGCCGGTGCGGCAGCAATGGGTTCAGCAAATGCGGCTGGTAGTGCTATTGGTAATGCGGCACAAAGTTCAGGTATGAATGCTTCAGCAAAAGCAAAAGGCAAAAAACTTAATGCAGTTAAAGAAGCAGGCGGATATTATACACAACCAGTATACGACATGATTAAACAACATGGTTATCCAAAAGTAATGCATAGATTACTATCTGCCTTAGATGCAGATGTAATACAGGATTTTATAAACCGTGAGCCAGACTTAAATGAAACAGTAAATGAAGCCGACATATTAGGCGATAATTATGCGAATGTATATTATGATTACAGTGAAAGTTTTTATATGATTGATGTATATAAAGATGGCAAAAAGGTAGAAGAATATGATGATTACATTGGCGCAAATGAAGAAGGTGACCCAATCAAAGATAAGTTCTTAGAACTTGTTAAGAAAGCCGGTTTAGAACCAGAAGGACTTAATCTTATATCAACAGGTGGCGATGAACCTGATGAATACGGTGTATTTAAGAATGGTAAATTCAACTGGGATAAGAATGAGGCATTACCTGCAGTAGGAACAGCAGTTGCTGGTGGTCTTAAGAAGGCCGCAGGTGCAGTTGGAAAATTAGCAAACAAGGCAGATACAGCGGCATTTGGTCTCAAAGCCAAATCAGGCGTTAAGTACAATGCAAATAGTCCACAAGGCAAAATGATTAGAAACATGGCTAAAAATGGCAAAACTCAAGGTGCTAGAAGCGATGCAAAGAAGGACCTAGTTAAAGGTACAGTTGCTGACTTGAAAAAGAAAGTCGGTGGTATTGGCGGTATTATGAAAACTGCGGCAGGTTCATCTGGTTTCTTACCAGCATCCAAACAGTTCGCACAAGACATGATTGAAAAAGCAATCAAGGACGCTGACAAATAATCATAAAAACCTATTGACTTTGTAAGTCACTTATGTTAATATATAAAGAGTGTGTAAAAGCACTCTTTTTTATTGTCCAACTTATAGGAGATTTATATGTCAATTGACGCAATTAACGAAGAAGAAAAAGCAAAACTCATTCAATTAGTGAACGAAGGTTGTTTAGTTCTACAAGAATGTGAAGACCTGAAAGGTGGATTACGTGATACTGTAAGAGCAATTGCTGAAGAAATCGATGTTAAACCATCAGTATTGAACAAAGCAATATCTGTGGCACACAAAGCCAAATTAGCAGAGACTCGTGCCGACTTTGAAGATATGGAAACTATCCTAGAAACAGTAGGTCGCACTCTTTGAGTTATGTAGATGCTTTCTACAACAAAGACAAAGACATTGTTCAAGTTGTAGAACGAATTAAAGGTAAACGTGTTTACAGTGATTATCCAGCGTGGCGTACTTTCTATGTGAAAGACCCACGTGGTGACCACACAAGTATTCACGGTGATAAAGTTCGTCAAATCAAATGTAAACGTCTCAAAGACCTCCATAAAGAACGAAAGATAAACGTAGGCAAAACATTTTACGAAAGTGATATGAAGCCTGAAGTTAAGTGTTTGAGTGAGAACTACAACGGCGTAGAATCACCAAAACTTAATACTGCTTTCTTCGATATTGAGACTGACTTTGATGCGACTAAAGGCTTCGCTGACCCTAGTGACCCGTTTATGGCAATCACAGCCATTACGGTTCATTTACAATGGCTTGACTTACTTGTCACACTCGTAATCCCACCAAAGGGTATGCGTGAGGGCGAAGGCTTAGAAGAGGCACAACGCATTTGTTCACAATTCGAAAACACAGAACTATACCTAAGTGAAGCAGATATGCTCAATGACTTCTTAGATGTGATTGAAGATGCTGATGTGTTGACTGGTTGGAACTCTGAAGGTTATGATATTCCATATACTGTTAATCGAATTACTAGAGTACTGAGTAAGTCACATACACGCAAGATGTGTTTGTGGGATTTAGTACCTCAGAAACGTAAGATTGTAAAATATGGTAAAGAACAAGAAACATTTGACTTGTTTGGTAGAATTCACCTCGACTACTTAGAACTCTATCGTAAGTATACTTACCACGAAATGCATTCATATGCACTTGATACGATTGGTGAACATGAAGTAGGTGAACAAAAAGTTGCATATGATGGCACACTCGACCAGTTATATAACAATGACTTCTACAAATTCGTAGCCTATAACAGACAAGACGTTGCACTACTTGATAAGATTGATAAGAAACTAAGATTTATCGAATTAGCAAATGAGATTGCACACGATAATACAGTGAATATCAAAACAACAATGGGTGCTGTTGCTGTTACTGAACAAGCAATCATTAACGAAGCACACAGACGAGGCATGGTTGTTCCTGACAGAAAAAGACGTGAATGGTCAGATGATGATGTTGATTTGAGTGATGAAGAATTACATGACTTAGAAATGCAAAAGGCCGCAGGTGCTTTCGTGGCAGTTCCTAAGAAAGGTTTACAGAAGTGGGTTGCAGGTATTGATATCAACTCTCTTTATCCATCAGTTATTCGTGCAATGAATATGTCGCCAGAAACTATCGCTGGACAACTAAGACCAGATTTGACTGAAAAGATGATTGGTGACCGAATTAAAGAAGGCAGAAAAACTGGTGCTAAAACATATGGGTCTTCTCAAGCATGGGATGAAACGTTTAGTTCAGAAGAGTTTCGTGTTCTAAATGAGAAAGACAAAGCAAGTAGAGTTACGTTAGTACTAGAAGATAGTCCATACGAAGACATGAAAACAACTCAAACAGTATCTGGTGCAGAAGCATATGACTTGATATTCAATAGCGGATTGAACTGGACTGTGACTGCAAATGGCACTATATTCAAACAAGATGTACAAGGTATTGTCCCTAGTTTGTTAGAACGTTGGTATGCAGAACGACAAGTGATGCAACAAAGCAAAAAGAAGGCTATTGCAGATGGTGATAAAGAACAAATCGCTTACTGGGATAAACGACAGTTAGTTAAAAAGATTAACTTGAACTCTCTGTATGGTGCGTTGTTGAACCAAGGTTGTCGTTTCTATGATAAGCGTATTGGTCAGAGTACAACACTTACGGGTCGTTGTATTACTCGACATATGGGTGCGAAAACAAATGAAGTTATCGCAGGTCATTACGACTATAAAGGTCCAGCAGTTATATATGGTGATACAGACTCCATTTACTATTCAATGTATCCCGTGTACCAGCAAGAGATTGATGATGGTTCTATAGAGTGGACTAAAGACAAGGTCTTAGAGTTATATGACGAAGTAGCAAATCAAGTGAATGCTAGTTTTCCAGACTTTATGAAAACGTTCTTTAATGTTCCTAGAAAAGAAGGCGAGATTATCGTTGCTGGTCGTGAGAACTGTGCCACACAAGGTATCTTTATTAAGAAGAAACGATATGCAATGCTTATCTATGATGATGATGGCGAACGCCGTGATATAGATGGCAAACCAGGAAAGATTAAAGCGATGGGTCTTGACCTTAAACGTTCTGATACTCCTGGTTATATGCAAGATTTTCTCAGTGAAGTTCTACTGAAAGTATTGACTGAAGGAACACGTGAAGAAGTCATTAAAATGGTCAAAGAGTTTAAGAAAGAGTTTAGAGCAAAGCCAGGTTGGGAAAAAGGTTCTCAATCTCGTGTGAACAATTTGACTTCATATAAGAACCGTGTGAATGCCGCTAAGAAGGCAATGGCTAAAGATATGAATGCGGGCGGTGATGCATCTAAGAAAGACAAAGTACATCTTCCTGGTCACGTGTCAGCCGCATTGAACTGGAATATGTTACGTGAACTTAACCAAGACAAGTATGCAGTAGAGATTGTAGATGGTATGAAGTGTATCATTTGTAAACTAAAACCAAATACGTTCAAGTTAAAGAGTGTGGCATATCCAATTGATGCTACAAAGATACCACAATGGTTTCAGGATTTGCCATTCGACCACGAGTTAATGGAACAAACGATTGTTGATAAGAAGTTAGACAACTTGATTGGTGTTTTGAATTGGGATATGAGTGATGCAAATGCATCCGAAACTTTTGACAACTTGTTTGATTTATAATGAGCAATACTTACACAGACTTGATTCAGAGACGGGCGAGAAACAAAGAGTCAGATGAATGTTATACACCATCTGACCAAGTTCAACCACTTCTGAAATACATCGATAAAGATAAAACTTATTATGAAGCGACTAGTGGAACATCTAATCTAATCGTAGATGGCTTTAACAACAATGGATATAAGATAGTACCAAGTGAGGGTAAAGACTTTTTCGATTGTGAGCCAGATGATGTGTATGATGGAATTATAACTAATCCACCATATAGTATCAAAGATAAGTTTATAGAACACTGCTATGCCCTAGGTAAACCATTCGCATTGTTATTGCCTGTAACGAGTTTTCAAGGTGGGAAACGAGGTAGAATGTTTATAGAGCATGGTATGTCTACACTTGTATATAATAATCGTGTAGACTTTACAGGAAAGGGTAATCCAACATTTGGTAATGCTTGGTTTATGCATGGGTTTTTACCCCCTAATACGATTTATTGGGTAGATAACCCTAAACAAAGTAAGAAAACCAAGTCAATTATAGGTTGACAAACGGTAATGGAATATGTTATAATTAATGAAATCAATCAGGAGAACTAAACATGCGTGATATTTTAAAAGATATTGTAAAACATACACACTCACTTGGAATTATCCAAGCGGCTAAAGTGACAACAGATGCTGAAGGAACTACAATCGATGCAATGGACGATGACCGTACTGTTGTTTTGCGTGGTAAACTACATTCACCTGTTGCTGAATTCGAAGGTAAGTTTGGTCTAGGTAGACTAGGCGTACTTAACGGACTACTTAGTTATAGCAGTGAAGACAAAGAAGGCAACATGGTACAATCTGAAGTCAAGGTTGGTACAGAAACACGTAATGGTGAAGATGTAACTACTGAACTAAACTTCTCAATGCCAGGTGGCTTCGATAGTTCGTATCGTGTAATCGTATCAGAACTAGTAGACGCACAAATCAAAACTGCAAGTTTTCGTGGTGCGGCATGGAATGTAGAGATTATGCCTACACAAAAAGCAATCAAAGACCTACAATACTTTGCAGGTATTCTTGGTGCTTTTGACCCGTTACTTACTGCAAGAACAGTTAACGGCAACTTAGTATTCTTTATTGGTGATAGTTCAACAGATAAAGTAGAACTTCCATTTGCAAGTAACGTAGAGGGTGAACTAAAGACAGGTTGGTCATTCCCATTGTCAACAGTTCTAACTATTCTTAAACTAAGTGACACAAGCACAATGAACATGAAGATTTCAGACCAAGGTGCTATGATGATTGCAGTTGATAGTGGGTTGGGTATGTATGAATATATTTTACCAGCAAAAGCAGGTAACTAAATTATAAATACATCAGAGAGGTCTAATATAGGAGAAGCAAATGACTACACCCGTAAGACCAGACGTTGACGAAAAGAAACGTACACGCCTCATATATTTAAAGAAACAACACAGAGACCTAGACAACGGTATAACTACTGCATACAATATGCGTACTGAAGACCTAGTAGTTTCTAAACTTAAGTTGAAGAAGTTGCATCTAAAAGAAGAAATTCTACGGCTAGAAGAAGAGTTAGCAGGAAACTTGTGACTATTATAAAACCTACACCAAAAACTATTCAAAATTTGATTAGAGTAATACCAGACCATCCTAGGCCTGGTGTTCTCTATCAGGATATGGCTAGTATATTTAATGCACCTCAAGGTCTTCAACATGTAATGACTTTGTTTTCAGACTATATTGAAGAAAACAATATTCAATTTAACAAAATCATTGGGCTAGATGCTCGTGGTTTTCCTATGGCAGGTGCATTAAGTTCACAAACTGGTATACCATTTTCTATGGCTAGAAAGAAAGGTAAACTACCAGGTGAAACTATCTTTACACAATATGAACTAGAATATGGAACTGATGAATTACATCTACAGAAAGGTGCAATACAAAGAGGTGACAAAGTTCTGGTCATAGATGATGTTATTGCAACTGGTGGGACACTAGGTGCTGTGATTACATTAACTGATAGATTTGGTGCTGATATTAGTAGTATACTAAGTATAATGGAACTAGAGTTTTTAGGTGGTGGTGCTAAGTTACGAGACGAAGGCTACGATGTATACTCTATACTCCAAGAACAATAACATAAAAGGGTTTAAATGAACAACTATATTTTTACAAGCGAAAGTGTAAGCGATGGACATCCAGATAAAGTTTCTGACCAGATTAGTGATGCATTAGTTGATGCAGGACTAAAGAATGGCGATGAAACTACTCGTGTTGCTATCGAAACACTTGTAACCACTAACCACGTAACGGTAGCGGGTGAAGTAAAGAACTTTAACGTAGATAATGTAAAAGATATTATACGAGATAAAGTTAAAGAAATTGGCTATGAACAAGAAGGATTTCATTGGGATAATTTAAATATCTATAATGAAATACATTCACAATCAGGTGATATTGGATTAGGTACTGATGACTTTGGTGCAGGTGACCAAGGCATTATGTTTGGCTATGCAACTAATGAAAACGATGCAATGCTACCAGCACCAATTTACTATTCACATGAAATTCTAAAGAAACTAAAAGAACTTAGATTAGATGGATATGATTTCTTACTTCCAGATGCTAAGTCTCAAGTAAGTATTCAGTATGTTGGTGGTCGTGTTCAACGAGCAGACCAAATTGTAGTAAGTACACAACATAAACAGGGCTTTATGCATAGTCTTAAAGCACCAGTGAAAGAAGCAGTCAATAGTGTAATGGGAGATTTAATAGATGACAATACTAAATGGCATATCAATCCTACAGGCAATTTTGTCATTGGTGGTCCTGATGGTGATACAGGACTCACCGGGCGTAAGATTATCGTTGATACTTATGGTGGCTATGCTCCCCATGGTGGTGGTGCTTTTAGTGGAAAAGACCCCACAAAAGTCGACCGAAGTGCCGCCTATATGGCACGGTGGTTAGCAAAGAATGTTGTAGCAGACAATATGGCAGATTGGTGTCAAATTCAATTGTCATATGCTATTGGTGTAAAAGAACCAACAAGTATCTATATAGATAGTAATGGACACAACAGAACTATTCAAAAGTTTATCGAAGAAAACATTGACCTAACACCAAAGGGTATCATTGATAGATTTGATTTATTCAAGTTTTATGGTTATAGTGAAAACTGTATCTACGGACACTTTGGCAACAAAGATGTACCATGGGAAAAGATTGGATGGTAACAATTGAAAAGGAGAAATATTATGGCAAAGACACTTAATCCAAATTCATGGTTTGGCACGCCAGAAGAAAAAGAACGAGCGATTGCTAGGCGCATCACCGATGAAAAAGAACAAGCAATTGCACTAGAAGAAATCAATTTCAAGTATGGTCATACAGACCAACATACTTACGACAAGAACATGGCTACACATAAAGGTGAACAGTATGTTCGAGTTATTGGTATGGAATTAGACAAAGATAAACCAGGACAAGGTTTCTTTGAGTTAGATTTCAACGACCAATTCGTAGAATATCTTGCACAGAATGGCTATGAAGGTTTAGAACAAGAACAAATCGTTGATAATTGGTTCAATGATTTATGTAAGAACATTGTACTAAATGATTTAGAAGACGAAGAAGGCATTAGAAGAAGCGTAATGTCTGATAGCAAAGATGGACTAATCATTAGTAAAGTCAAAACTGACAAGGATACTTCAGAATATTATTAAACTTGACCATTTTAACAAGTTGTGTTATAATAGTAGTAACTTTAATACAGTAGTGAGGAATACATGAGTACCTATATCTTAGTTGATTCGTTTAATATGTATCACAGAGCCAAACACGTAGCAATGCGTGGTGCTAATATTGATATGAAAATCGGTATGGCATACCACATTATGCTTAGTAGTGTAAAACTATGTTATAACAAATTCAATGCAGACCATGCCGTGTTCTGCCTAGAAGGTCGCAGTTGGCGTAAAGACTTCTATGAGCCATATAAGAAGAATAGAAAAGTTGCTCAAATGGCTAAGAGTGTTAGAGAGCAAGAAGAAGACCAAATCATGTTCGATGCCTATGCAGACATGGTAGAGTTTTTAGATACAAAAACTAATGTAACTATGTTACGAAATCCAGAAGCAGAAGCAGACGATATGATTGCTTTGTTTATTGAGGCGCATCCAAATGATAATCATATTATCGTATCAAGCGATAGTGATTACTTTCAACTTATCACTGACAATGTAACTATGTATGATGGTGTACAAAATCGTATCATTACTAAAGATGGTTTCTTTAAAGATGATAAGAATATGACCCCTATCAAAGAGAAGAAGACTGGTGAGATTAAAGAGAAAGTAGACCCGAAGTGGGCATTGTTTGAGAAATGTGTCCGTGGCGATACATCAGATAATATCTTTTCAGCATATCCTGGCTGTCGTAAGAAAGGTACCAAGAACAAGATTGGTATGTTAGAAGCATTCGCAGATAAAGATGCTGGTGGTTTCAACTGGAATAACTTTATGTTACAACGCTGGACTGACCATAATGGTGAAGAACATACTGTCCGTGAAGACTATGAACGCAATGTTAAACTAGTAGACTTAACGGCTCAACCACATGAACTTAAAGTAAAGTTTATTGAAACTATTGCAGAGAATAGTATTCCTAAGACTAATGCTGGTGTTGGTATGAACTTCTTAAAGTTCTGTGGCATACATGATTTACAAAATCTTGCTAAGTCACCTGACGAACTTGCTAAAATACTTAACAATCCGTATCCGTCTTAATGCATTTTATATTTGACGTAGATGGTACTCTAACACCAAGTAGAGATAGAATAGATGAAGACTTTAGACTATGGTTCTTAGAGTTCATCAAGTGGAATAATGTTTACTTAGTTACAGGAAGTGATAGAAGTAAAACAGAAGAACAAGTTGGTGAAGAAGTATTTGAAAAGGTAGAATGTGTATACAATTCTTCTGGCAATACCAAATATAAAAATGGTATATGCGTAATGAATTCAAAAAACTTAGAACTGCCACGTGATGCGTATGCTTTCTTATTAAAGAAATCTATTAGTAGTGATTTTGATATCGCCACAGGCAATCATTTTGAAGCAAGACCAGGACTATTAAACTTTAGTGTTGTTGGTAGAAATGCTAACAGAGTACAACGAAAGAAGTATGTTAAGTTTGATACTACAACTAATGAAAGACAAAAGATTTCTGATGAATTTAACAAAAAGTTTACTGGTAAGTTTGGTCTAATATCACAGGTTGCAGGTGAAACAGGATTAGATATTATTGAGATGGGTAAAGACAAAGCACAAATATTAAAGGATTTTACATTCCAAGATAAGTTGATATTCTTTGGTGACAACATACAATGGGGCGGCAACGATTATGGCATTGCACAAGCAATTGAATATGGTCCATATGCGTACAGTGAATGTCACAATGTAAAGAATTGGAAAGAAACTTGGAAGATACTAAAAAGATTTAAATGATATATACGAAAGAAATAGTTAAAGATAAGTTTTGGATTGTAGAGAATTCAGGAGTTAAAATAGGAACAATACGTTTCTGTTCGTCTGATGATTTTGAATTGAATTTGAGAGACGATGAACTATCAACTAACGAGCATATATCATTGTCTGAACTTACCTCACGTTTTGGTGAAAAGATACTAGAAGCAAAAGAAACTACTGTAAAGATTGTTGATGAAAACAAAGTAGGACCTCGTGGTGGATGGAATACTTCACCAGCAGATATCGATGGCTATCCTTCTAAACATGTAGTATATAATACTGAAACAATTGAACTAAAAGACAAACAAATACCAACTTATACCAAAAGTGCGACAAGCAAAGTAAGATATGCCGCTGGATACTATGGAGTAAGATTTCCAAGTGACTGGCGATGGTTTTATGGCGGTAAACTAGAAACACTAAATACATGTGATTTCATAGGACCTTTTAAAACGAAATCAGAAATGCAAACTGAAACATTATTGGCGAACAAACGAGATGGATTATAAAAGTTTAAAAGATTTTCTAGCAACAATCAAACGTATAAATCTAAGAGGCGATAACAAGATAGTATTGCCAATGAAAGATGCAATAGATATTCAAAATGATATTGCTTTACTATTACTAGAACTAAAAGATAAAGACTCAGGAACAACTAAAGTTTTTGATGGTGGAACCTTTGATAAATGATTGGTATATTTGGTGATAGTTTTAGTGATGAAATTGATACTAGTATAGGTGGATATCTAGGAGGCTGGCCATCTGCTTTAGGTAAGTTGTATGATGAAGAAATAGAGAATTTTAGTGAATCATCTACATCTATTTCATATAGTTATCAAAAATTCTGTGAGCAAGATTTAAGTAAATATTCAAAGGTTGTCTTTGTTGTTACCTATCCAACTAGACAACTTCTTATTAATAACGCAGAACACAAATCAATACAGTTTCAAGGTGATGTAACTCGGTCGATTCAACATAACAAAGACTTTAATATAGACTTAACCTTATCAGACAAACGTGTATTAGAATACCAAGAAAACATAACTGCATTTTATCCTGACACATGGAACTTCGTTAAAAGAGCAGTAAAAGGTGATGTTTTACACTCGCATAAGAATGCTCTAGTATTGGACGTAGAATTACTAGGTACTATAACTACTTTAGGATTAAATACTCCTATGGCTCCTTGGTTTACAACACCAAAAGGTGAAGAATGGCATACTAAATATATAGAGACTGCCGAACTAGGAAGAGTGTGTCATTTTAGTACGCAACAAAATATAGAGTTAGCAGTTCTTATTAAAGATTACTTTGATAATGGGATTGATATACATAATGAGATTAAATGGCACACAGATAAATATTTTACTATACCAGAATCAATGGAAGATGCTGGTCTTAAATTGAGAAGGTAGTCAAATGATTGGAATATTTGGTGATAGTTTTGCATATGAAGGTCATGGCTCACATGTAAATGTAGGATGGCCCACATATCTTTCTGATTTATATAACGAAGAAAATCAGAACTTTTCAATCTCAGGTTCATCAATTCCTTACAGTTATCAATTACTTTGTGAGAAAGACTTAAGTATATACTCAAAAGTTATATTCATTGCTACAGAACCACGTAGACTCCACTTTGTAGATAAAAAAACTAATAAAGAAATGTTATGGAATGGTCGTGATGTACCTGGTTCAATAATATGTAATTCAGTCGATACTTATTCTTCATATGACACATCTTACGATGGAGTAGCCCTAAGATACCAAGAATACATAACGGCAATGTATCCTGATAGTTGGAAGTGGATGGCTAAAGCAATGAGAAATGATGTTGTTCGTAAACACGAAAATTTATTATTATTAGATATATTCGAACTATCATTTATAAGTAACTTGGGCGCACCAGATAGGCCATGGCATATTGATTGGACAGAAGACAATAATATTAGAAGTTGTCATATGACAAAATTACAGAATAGAGAACTTGCAGGATATATTAAAGATTACTTTGATAATGGATTTGATATACATAATACATTAAAGTCTGATACTGTAAAAGAATACTATACTGAACCTTTGCACCATGAATCGGGATTTGTAAAAAAATGATTGATACAAAAACATGGGTATTTGGTACTACATCAGAATTAAGTAAAAAGATTATAAGCAATGTAGAAGAGCCTATTCTATTTGGTAGACATAATGTAGATTACAGTGACCCAGATAAATTCATAAAAGAACATGTAGTTGATGATAACCCAATTGAAATGATTGTTAATATTCGTCTTCCACATATGTCAGGTTTTGTACCTTTAACTAACATCAACGAATTTAATAATCTTTTTGTAGAACAGAATAGTAATATATTCTTCTTTTACAAACTACTTACTGCTACTGCTGATATGAAGAAACCAGTGAAGGTTTGCTTTATAACAAGTACTTTTCCTAATACATCTTGTGTGAAAATGAAGAAAGACGTATCATCACAAGACCACATAGAAAGTGTTATTGGGTTTCAAAATTATTTTACTTATGCTAGTACTAGAGCCATTCAACAGTTTGCATTCTTTTCTAGGACCAATGAATATACAAAGTCTATAGGTGTTAGTCCGTCAGGTATAAATGAGAGTAACATAGACGAATACGCAAGAAGAATAACAAATATAGTTAAAGAAGACCGAGTAGATAAACAATGGGGTTGTGTATACGATTTAAGTAGACCAGAAGGTTGGTCAGAAACATGGCCAGATGCTGATATATGTAACGGTTTTTGGTTTTTCTATAACTAAAATAACCATTATATACGTATGTTATAGGGGAAATTAGATAAATAAGAGTATAATCAATACGAGGATACTCATATGGCTAGACCTAAACCAACGATAATCTTAGAGCATACAGATAATCAAACATATCGCAGTGAGCAAGTACTCAAAGCAACCGCTGTTTACTCCGTCTTTTATAAGGGGGTAGCCATTAACTTACGTAGCCTAAATTCATTGGTTAATTTTCCTGGTCCAAAATACAAGAAAGTATCATTCAGTAATCCTGGACACGCAATCAACTTAGCACAACGATTAAATAAATTGTTTAGATGTGATGATTTCGAGGTATACATACTTACCAAGGGTGACAAACTAGAGTTGTAAAAGTGAATAAGAGAGAGTTAATAAACTATATTAACAAACACACAACTGGAAAAACAGCAGGCAGAAAAGAAATTACTATTAGTGATATCTTTATCAGCGCCCGTTCTGATGCCGGCTTTAGAGTGTCACCACTAGGCAGAGATATTCTTTCTAAACATTTCACCAAATATAACATAGAACTAAAGTTGAATTCAACTACCTTACATAAGCATAGACAAAATGCAATAGGAACAGGCAACCAAATACTTACACTTGATAAGTATCTTAAAACACCATATTATCTAAACAGGTCTAAACTAGTTCTATTTGAAGAAGTTGCCGCGGCTGAACTCTCAATGATTGATGGTGACATAGAACTATGGCTACGAAATAAAACTTTTTATTCTGATTAAGAACTTGACAAATCCTCGAATCGATGTATACTATAAGTATAGTTAATCATTAAGAGGACAATAACATGACTAATCCGTACAAATTCAAAGTCTTTGTTAAACAATTCAACGAATCAGCAAATCTACAAGAAAATCAAATGCCAGATGGAAACTCTATCAACTGGAATTTTGTTGATGCAGACATGTGTTTGCGTGGATGGGATGTTGCCTTCGGTCGTGATGAATGGGATTCTATTTTCTGTAAAATGGCAGATGATTTCATCCTTAATGATGCGGCCTCGAAATTAGAGGTTCTTAAAAAAGAATATTTGGGTCAATAAGTGAAAAACTTGACAAATCCCCGAATCGTGTTACAATAATAGTATATTAAATAGAGAGGTTAAGTTATGAAAGTATCAACAAACGATTTAGATGTGAGAGTAGTTCGTCCTAGTGATGTACGTGCCGAGATTAATTACGCTATGAACCGAAAGCGTCCGGTATTCATATGGGGACCTCCTGGTGTTGGTAAATCAGAAATTGTAGATAGCATTACCCAAGAACGTTCTGGGTTTATGATTGACCTTCGTCTCGCTCTTATGGAGCCCACAGATTTACGAGGTATTCCATACTTCAATGAGAAGAATGGTACTATGGAATGGGCCACACCTTCAGATTTGCCTAGCCAAGAACTTGCTGACCAATATGAAAGTGTTGTTCTTTTCTTAGATGAAATGAACCAAGCACCACAATCAGTTCAAGCCGCGGCTTATCAGTTAATTCTAAACCGTCGTTTAGGTTCTTATGTGCTACCAGATAACGTGTTAATCGTTGCGGCTGGTAACCGTGAAAGTGACCGAGGTGTTGCATATCGTATGCCTTCACCACTTGCTAACCGTTTTGTTCACCTTGAAATGGGTGTTGACTTCGAAGATTGGCAGACTTGGGCATTAGAGAACAAAATCAGTGCCGATGTGGTTGGTTTCTTAACGTCTAACAAGATGGACTTATTCAACTTTGACCCACGTCAGGCGAGCCGTGCCTTTGCTACTCCTCGTTCTTGGACTTTTGTTTCTGAAATGTTACCACAAGAAGGTGAAGAAATTTCACAAAGTCGTTTACATGACTTGATTGCTGGTACAGTTGGTGATGGTGTTGCTACTAAGTTTATGGCTCACAGAGCCTTGTCAAGTAAGTTGCCTGTTCCTTCTGATATCTTAGATGGTACAGTTACAACTCTTTCATCAGAAGCACGTGAGATTTCAGCGATGTTCTCGTTGACAACTTCACTATGTTACGAGTTGAAAGACTTTGTAGACCGTAACGGTAAAGACAAAATGGATGAGTTATATAGCATGGCTAATAACTTCTTTAAGTTTATGATGGAAAACTTTGATACTGAAATGACAGTATTAGGTGGTCGTACTGCTCTTAAAGTTTACAAACTTCCATTAGAGCCTCGTAAAGTGCCTTGTATTGAAGATTTCTTCAAAAAGCATGGTAAACTTATCATCGAGGCCCATAACGCCTAAAAGAATAGCCCACTAGGGGGCTGCCGGGATACGTAGGGTATCAGGTAATCCTAGACTACAGGAGACGGGAGGCTAACAGAAATGTTAGTCTCCTTTACTGTATGTCCCTATTGACTTTCCTTGATTTTTATGGTATACTGGTGTAATGATATTTGAAACTATAAAAAACCAATCACAATTACATCGGCATAAAACCGCAGTAATTTGTGGTGACAAAAAATATACCTACACTGAACTTATTGAGAGTGTAGAAAAACTGGCTGCCGTTATGTCTACTGCATTTCTTCCAGGTGACAGATTATTATTTGCTAGTGGTAAAGAATATCATTATATTAGAATGGTATTAGCATGTGACATTCTCGGTGTAACATTCATGCCTACATTTCCAAATCTGCCAAAAGATGTAGTAGATGGAATAGTAGAAGCAAGTTCACCAGACCATATTATACTAACTGAGGCTGATGCTTTAGCCTTAGAACCACATAACAAAGCACTGATATATTCTAAGAAAACCGACCATACATACACAGTATTATTCACAAGTGGTACAACCGGTAAACCTAAAGCAGTTGCACATACGAGTGCAGGATGTTTGATGGCATGTTTCAATAGTATTAGTGTGTATCAAATGAGTTCAAATGATGTAATACTATCTCAATTACCACCATCAACCGTAGGAGGTTTGTATCTATACGCACTTCCAGGACTAATTAAAGGTTGTACAGTTGTAATCGAACAGTTCAATCCTAGACGATTTGTAAAGTTATGTGAAGAATATAAACCAACAATAGGCATAATTGTTCCAGCAATGATACTTGCTATGCAGAATTTAAAGACATGGAATGAATTAGATATGTCTCATTGGAGAGAACTAAGTGTTGGTAGTACAATTATACCAGAAGAAATGTTAGACATTCTATTCAGTAAAGGTGTCCCTGCCATCAGAGATTTATATGGGTGTACGGAAACTCAAGTTCCAGCATTCACATTCTTAATTGAACCAGATACTGAACACAAATTACAACTTGAATGCAATGACCAATATGAATACAAATTAGATAGACATGACCAGTTATGGTTAAAAAGTCCTCTACTAATGAGCAACTATCTGAATGCAGATGCAGAACTAGACAGTGATGGTTTTTGGTGTACAGGTGATGTATTTGAACGCAAGTATAATAAACTATTTTACAAGTCTCGCAGAAAAGATTTAATGAAAATCAACAGTCATAATGTATCACCAATTGGTATAGAAAATGCTATATTAGTATTAGACGGTGTTGATGAAGTATGTGTAATATCTAAAGAACGAGGTTTAGGTGAAAAATATATCGTAGCAATTATAAGTAGTCAGGACCCACAGATAAATAAATCGTTAGTGATGAATTCTATAGAAAGCAAACTCATGCCATATGAACTTCCTAAAGATATAATCGTTACTAAAGAAACTCTGCCTAGAAATCAGATGGGCAAAATACAGAGACATGTTATACAAGGCATCTACGGAGAAGTCAATGAAGACCAAAGTTAAAAAGATAGTTGTTGTCGGCGGTGGTGTAGGCGGTTGGCTATCTGCATCTTGGCTAAAAACAAAACATCCAGAACTAGACATAACCCTTATTGAAAGTGATAAAGTAGGAACTATTGGTATTGGTGAAAGTGTCTTACCTCGCCTAGGAACTATGTTAAGTGATATAGGGCTAGAAGAACGAGAGTGGATGTCTTATACACATTCAATATACAAACTTGGTAATAAATTTATTGGCTGGAATATTCCAGGTAAAAGAGACCATGTTACTAATCACTGGTGGCCTTCTAAGTTTGATGAATCATATTATGGATTTTCTTATGCCTTACCAGAAGAACACTTAGCATCAAGTTATTATAATCAATTAAAGACTACCGATTTGTTTTACAACTCTAAAGGTAAAGAAGGTGTTAATGATAAATGGAATGATTATTGGCTTCAATTAGCACGTGATGGTAGAAAAAACTTATGGGAGATTGCACAAGATACACAAGAGGCAACTTACTTGATGGACTACTGTAAGTCTCCTTATGACATGAATGACAATCTGATGTTAGGTTCATGGGAAAGTCTAACATATCATATCGATGCAAATAGATTTCCGAAACTAATTAAAGATAGAGTTGCGATACCAAAGGGTGTTAAGCACATACATGGACACATATCTGAGATTAAAAAAGATGCCGACGGATACATATCATCTGTCGTAACAGACGCAGGCGAAGAATATAGTGGTGATTTATTTTTAGATTGCACAGGCTTTCATAGAGTTCTTACAAAAGAAATGGATGTCGAATGGAAACCTTATAATGAAATTACTACGGACAATTTAATCTTTGCACCAATAAAATACAATGACCCAGTAAAAGAAATGCGTCCATATACTATGAGCAATGCAATGGATGAAGGTTGGTTGTTTATCATTTCATTATATAATAGAATGGGTTCAGGTTATATATTTGATGCTAGTGAGATATCTCCAGAAGATGCAATGAAGAAGTATAAAAAGTATTGGGAAGGTCACGAGTTTATAAGAGAACCTAGACATATAAAATGGGATGCTGGTAAATACGATACGCAATGGAATAACAATGTAGTATCAATCGGAATGACTGGTGGAATGATTGAACCTATGGAAGCAAACGTGTTAGCACTAGCACAGGCTGGTATGAAAATGGTTGAACGAATTATTTCACGTGCAGATGAAAATGATGAAGTGATTGGCAAAGCATCAATCAAGGCATATAATAGTAACCTGAATTGGCTGTTCGATAACATAACAAAATTTGTAGACTATCACTATACTTTAAGTGACAGAACTGACACACCTTTCTGGGCTAAAAAACACCAAAGAGGCATTGATGAAAATCATAAAGAAGAAATATGGAAGCAGTATAGAAATCCTAGATGCACACCAGAATCAGGTGTACCAGATTATATGTGGGCACAAGTAGCCGTTTCTATGGACAAGTTTGATGATGATGTTGAACTTCATGTTCGTCCAGACTTATTAGAGAAAGCAAACGAATCATTTGAATGGTTAAGAAAATCTAGTAAACGAAATGGAATATATGCACCAAACGCCTATGAATGGAATAAGAAAATGTTATTCGGTGATAGAACTCATAGTGAAGTACTAGAAGAAAGTTTAAAACCACAAGATGAAGATAGTTAAAACATTTATAGGTAAGAATAGTTTTGAATTTAATCTTGTAGAATATGACCCAAGTCTACAGAGTGATTTAGAAGATTTCTGTAAGCGATGTGACCGAGAAGGTTACACCAATAACGCAAGTTTTAAAGCATTGAAACTTGGCAAATGGGGTAACTTAGAAAAGTGGTGGCTTGTTTATCATAAAGATAAGATTATCAGCATGAGTGGTGCCCATTATTTTCCACACTTACATTCTAACTGTTTTATTATATTAAGTAGAATGGCTACAATGAAGGCATATAATGGAATGGCATCGCCTTCTGTGTCGGCTAGAAAGATGCAACACAACTTTGCATTTGGAGTTTTTATGCCAGTTCAAATAGATTGGTGTTTAGAAATGGGTGCTACAGATATTATAGGAACTACCAACTCACCAAAAAACGACACAGATAGAAGTGGCACAATGTTTAAAGTCCACGAATATGCTGACAAGTTTTTTAAGATAGGTGACAAAGCAACTAGAATACATAAAGACTTTCCAAGTTACAATACACTACAAGATATTTGGAGATTTAATGTAAGAGACTTTGCGACAATGGAAAAGATAAAATACAAATGACAGTATATATTAACGCAATTAGTGGTCTAACTCCTTTTGGTGACCTAGAAGACACATGGAAGGCAATAACAAATGATGAAGTTTGTTACGGTCCTCTTACTAAATTTTCACATGATAAGAGCATCAGGTCTAAGGTTTCAGGTGAGGTTAAGTTTAATGCTGAAAACCATCCTATCATAACTGAAAGAGAACAAGATAAAATGCCATCGTATATGCAATGGGCATTATCATCAGCAGATAAATTATTACACAAACAAGATTTAGAAAAAGACAGAACTGGTGTTCTTGTATCAACTGCCCTTAGTATGTATAACGAACCTCTACGAGCAAGTGAAAATAAGAATGTCAACACTTATACATTCACCCCAAATCTTATATCAAACAATATCAATATTAAATATGGTTTTACAGGACCAAGTACAATGTTGTCTAGTGCGTGTTCTACAGGACTGTACAGTATCATTATGGGTTGTATGATGATTGAAACAGGACAAGCCGATAACATAATTGCTGGTGCATTTGATGATTCGATTTATAAGGATGCATATAAACAGTTCGGTAAACTAAGAGCATTGTCAACAAAGTACAATGAAACTCCTGAAATAGCAAGTCGTCCATGGGATAAAGATAGAGACGGACTAGTTCTCAGTGAGGGTGGTGCATTATTTTTATTATCAAAAACTAAGACAAAAGATACAATAGCAGAGATATCTGGATATGCAATGAATAACGATGCATTCCAGGCTGTTGCTCCGCATCCAGATGGGACTATGATAGAAAAATGTATGAAAGATGCACTGTTTTATCGCACACCAGACTTAATCAATGCACATGCAACATCTACCCCTAAGGGCGATTATATTGAGGTGGATGCAATCAATAGATTAGGACTAGAAGATGTATGGGTAACAGCAAATAAGTCGCAAATTGGTCACTTAATGGGGGCTGCCGGTGCCATAGAGACTGCTTTAAGCGTACTTTCACTAGAAAATGACATTATTACTCCATCTTTAAACATAAATGAACTAGAAGATGGTTATAATATAAAATATACACCAACTACCATATCACATAAAGTTAATTCAGTACTGTGTAATAGTTTTGGATTTGGTGGGACAAATGCATGTATTTTGTTATCAAAAACTTGACAAGATTGCAAAATGTGTTATACTCTTTATATAAGTTAATAAAGAAGTAGATATTATGATAGACACATCGAACAAACATAGTTACACCCTTGAAAGAGAATCAAAAGTCGTTGTTTACTTTGGTAAATATGACTTCACCAATGGTGCTGAGATTATACATAATATAAAATCATCGGACAGTCCGTATTCATTTTCTAAAGATGAACTTCTTACGGCAGCCGTAGTGGCAAATAAATTCAATTCGAAGTATGTTAAAGCCGGTGGGACTTTTGATATAGTTGAAGGTGAATTTGTGAAGACTGCTTTCAGTAATAAAGACATTCTTGCTTCAATTTTGGTGAGTTATCCACATTTAATACTTGACGAAGACCGACAAAAAGCATCAGACATAATGAGATACTTAGAAGGTGAGTTTTCTTTTAAGATACTTGCTGATACTTTAACTGAATTTGAAAGTAGTATTGCTACATTCTTAGGTGCAGACAGTGATTCATTAGCACAGATAATAGGTGTTGCGGCTTATCTTCCTACTTACTATGATAATGCAGTAAAAAATGATGAACTCCGTGAAAGAAGTTTTCATACTGGACATCTCGGTGAAGTTGGTGAGAAGATAATAACAGAGATTGAAATACTTAGGTCAAAATACTTGGCAGAGACCGCATTTGGTGGCTCAGGTTACATGGTGAGTGCTATTACTACTGACGACCATAGAGTTAGTTTCTTTACTACTAATGATGATTTAGCAAACAGTAAAAAGAATGTTAAGGTTTCATGTAAAGTGAAATCACTAGGTACTGCTTGGAAAGAAGACACGATTAACGAAACTAGAGTTAATTACGTTAGAATTTTAAATGTAGCAGATTTATAGAGCCAAAACTTGACAAACCACAGAACCATGTTATATTATATACATAATCAGAAATAAGAGAGGTCACTTCAATGTTAGAACAGTATGAAAATGAAATTAAAAAGTTAGAAATATTTCTTAAGACTTTTTCTGGTAACACTTCATCAGTAAAAATGAAGAAGTATGCTATTGAGAAAAAGATTGCAGTATATAAAGACATTGTTAATGAAATGAAATTAATACTTGCTATATAAAGGATATAAATTATGAGTGAAATAGATATAAAATCAGTATTCCATTTTGCCAATCTAGCACACAAGGGCCAGAAGCGAAAATACACTGGCGAGGACTATATAGTCCATCCAATGGCTGTCGCTAGATTAGTAGAGAAGCATGGTGGGTCGTTGGACCAGCAGGCAGCCGCTTTATTACACGATGTAGTAGAAGATACACCACATACTTTGGCTGATATCAATGCTTTATTTGGGCATGATATTGCTGAACTAGTTCGGTGGTTAACTGATACATCTAAGCCAGAAGATGGCAATAGGGCTGTTCGAAAAGGCATAGATAGAGACCGATTAGCACAAGCACCAGCAGAAGCACAGTTCATCAAGTTGGCTGATATGATAGATAACTCTGTTACTATTCAGATATTTGATAAACCATTTGCTAAGTTGTTTATGGCTGAAATGAAACAGTTAGTAGACTCCATGCATAAAGTTGCTGGTAGTTCATTATGGATAGATGCTAATGATGTGGTAACTAGATATTACGAGCGTCCACAGTGGGACTAAGTATGCATCAAAACTTGACAAATACTCGTTTTGGTGTATACTATAAGTATAGTTAAAGATAAGAGGAATAAGATATGGGTCAACCACAAAAACAAGTAGCCACAGAAAGCGAATTAGATAGTGCATTAGATGATGTTCTAGCCGCTAATGGTATTGAAGTAGATGATACTCTACCAGAACCTGTAGTATTTGATTATACTGACGAAAAAGTCAAAGAAATGATTGTGAGTAGTCGTGTTCGCCTTCTTATTCGTCACCCATTTTTCGGTACACTTGCTACTCGATTGAAATTAGTCGAGGCAGAATGGTGTCCTACAGCCGCTACTGACGGCAGACATTTTTATTACAACTGTGATTTCTTCCGAACTATGACATCAGAAGAAATTGATTTCGTTGTTGGTCACGAAGTTCTTCACTGTGTATATGAACACTGTGGTGAGTATGGTCGTTTGATGGACATGGAAGAAAATTCACGTGACATGAAACTTTGGAATATTGCGGCTGACTATAAAGTCAATCAAGCCCTAGTCGAATCACGTGTTGGTGTTATGCCAAAGATGGCATTACATGACCGAAAGTATTACAGGAGTTACACCGAAGAGATTTATGAACACCTTAAAGAAACTGGCGAGGGTGATGATAAAGAAACATTAGACCAGCACATGTTTGGTGACGGTAACGGTGACGGCAAGAATGACCCAACTGGTCGTGGTGCTCCTATCAAAGTTTCTAAGCAAGAAGCCCAAGCGATTAAAGACCAGATGAAACAGGCTGTAATACAAGCGGCACAATCAACTGATGCCGGTACTCTTCCTGGTGATGTTAAAAGAATTATAAATGGCATGACTAATCCTAAAATGGATTGGCGTGAACTTCTTAACATTTCAATTCAAAGTCTTTTGAAAAGTGATTTCACATTTATGAGACAATCTCGTAAATCACAATCAATGGGTGTTTATCTTCCTGGTTCAAAAAATGAAGAAAAGATTGATGTTGCAATCGCACTTGATGTTTCTGGTTCTATTTCATCTACTATGATTGAAGAGTTTCTTGGTGAAATGTCTGGCATTATGCAACAGTTCCAAGACTTCAAAATTCGTGTTTGGACTTTTGATACCGAAGTAAATGGCGAGGGTTATAAAGAGTTTGACCCGTACAATGCCGATGAACTTAAAGAGTACGAGATTATCGGTGGCGGTGGTACTGACTTTGATATCAACTATCAGTTTATGAAAGATAATGATATTGAGCCTGATAAGTTTATTATGTTTACTGATGGCTTACCTTGGGATAGTTGGGGTGACGAAAGTTATTGTGATAGTTTGTTTATCATTCACGGTTCTGAAAGCATTGTCCCACCTTTCGGTGAACATGCATACTATAGCGAGGGATGATATGAATGTATGGGTTGGAACATTGTTAACAATACTATTCCTTATTATTGTATTCACACTCTTTGGCTTTACTGGCTTAACTTTAGTAATCCTGCCTTGGATGCTTTATATGTGGGCAACAGAAAAAGACTATCCAAAAAAGGTATGTCAGGCTTGTATAGAAGAAATACATATAGAAGCAATCAAATGTAAACATTGTGGTGAACCACAACCAACAGGAGAACTATGAAAAAATTTATAATCTTAATCAGTTTAATCTTAACAACCAGTTCAGCACTTGCTGAATCAGAATTTGGTCCAGAGTTTGACCTTTATTCATCTGGTTATACCGAAGATGGTTGGTGGTTTGCACCTTCTGGTATGACATATAAAAATATTGATGAACCTATAGACTATAATATTTGTATTGACTACAAAGTATATGAATGGACTTTATGTAAGGAAATTCTTAAGTCACGTGGATATAGATTCCATAATACTCTTAATGATATTGATGTATCAGAAATCTATGAAGATGATTTTGAACTAGCAAAACTTCAATAAACATACCAAAAAATTACGATTATCAAGCCCACCTACTACGGTGGGTTTTTTGATAAATATTTCTTATGAGAGATACCCTCCTTCTAAATGCAGACGGCAATCCTTTAAGTGTCGCACCCCTTTCAACACTAACTTGGCAAGAGAGTGTAAAACTCGTTTGGCTTGACCGTATTAACGTCCTGGAATGGCACGAGGACTGGCAGGTACATAGTCCTACACTTACAATGACTGTGCCGAGTGTTATAATGACCAGAGATTTTGTTAGACAACGAACTAATACTTCATTCAGTCGAAGCAATGTTTATCTAAGAGATAATTATATTTGCCAATACTGTAAACAAATGTTTAGTTATAAAGAATTAACACTCGACCATGTTCTTCCAAAATCTCTTGGCGGTAAATTAACATGGACTAATACTGTGACTGCGTGTAAAAAATGCAATAATCAAAAAGGTAGTCACACTCACATAAAACCTTATAGAGAACCTAAACAACCAGACTTCTATGAACTGGTAAGTGGTGTCAGTTTGAAACAAGTTGACCACGAAATATGGCTAAAATACCTAAATACTACAGAAGAGGTCAATATGGTCTACATTTAAGGAAGTTCTAATGAAAAAGAAATCTATTCAACTAGAAGAAATTTCTAATCTAAAAACAATGTCCGAAAAGAACATGGACTACTTGGAAGAGTTTGACTTATTTGAAAAAGGCGGTGCTAATAACACTATTCTAGTTGACTGGGTACTAGGAAATACCTGTGATTATACATGTACATATTGTAGTCCAGATAATTATGATGGTAGTGCGCCATGGCCAGACCTCGAAGTTTTTAAAAACTGTGTTACTGCTGTAACCAATTATTATAATTACCATAACAAAATAGTTAAATGGAATTTATTGGGTGGTGAAGTAACAGTATGGAAAGATTTTGATAAAGCATTAGAGATAATAAACAACGCTGGTTCATTAAATAACACGGTCAGTATACAAACAAATGGTTCTCGTACTGTAAGATGGTGGGAAAAGAATGCACACCTGATGTCTGAAGTTCTATTTAGTTATCATCCCGAACAAGCAGATTATAAACATATGACTAAAGTTGTAAATGCTTTATATGATGCGGGTGTATATGATATTTCTTTGATGATATGTTTTTATCCAAAACTAGAAGAATTATGTTTTGAAGCAGCCGAATATTTCTTAGAAAATCTACGTTGTGGAGGCAGAGTATCAATGAAGCCTTTACAAAAGAAATTAGGAACGGGTGAAACCTTTGTATACGAAGAGCGTGTTAAAAACAGAATGAATCATCTCGCAAGTATAGATTTACCAGGAAGAGTACCAGACGTTTCAGGAGATGTCAAATTAACTCCTTCTATTATGTATTGGACAAACACTACTACAGGAAAAAGAGTGTTAGCAGATGCAAATGATTTAGCACATGAAAGAAGAAATCATTGGAAGGGTTGGGATTGTAATATAGGTATTGAGAAAATAAATATTACTGATGACGGTTGGTTTATCAGTGGAAGTTACTGTGGTCAAGTTAGACGCAATTTTGGTCATATTACAAGGCCCGAGGCTATTAAATTTCCAACTAAAAGTATCACCTGTAAATGGGATTGGTGTCCATGTGGGTCTGATATATGCACTACAAAATCTAAGAAACGTATCAGATGGATAAGAAATGAGTGAAGTACACGACACAGAGGTATGTATATACGATTTTGAATATGGTATGCAGGAATGTATGGGCAATATTATAAATGTTCCGTATTTTTCTGGGTCATGGACTAAGGGTGGACCTAAATGTACTTATAACATAATCTTACTAAGTAAACCTTTCGATTGTCTCACAAGACAACTAGCAGATATTTCCAATCATTCTAAGACTTCGTTCTTAGAAAACGAACATAAAAATATGTGGCATTCGTTAAATGGAAGTGATGCGTTTTATACGCAGATAAATAATTACATAGATACGATTAATAATAAGTTTATTATACATCCTAGAAATTTGTTATTTGATTATAATGTTATTTTACCAAGGTTACAATCATTTCTCAACTTACCAGATGGAACTATTCAATTTAATCCAGACGATTATTGGTCATGGTATCAAAAAAATGTTAACATAGGATAACAAATAATTCAAAAATATACAAAAAATACTTGACTTCGTGGTGTAAACCATGTAGAATAGAATAGTGAATTGAGTAAATTAATTCATATTATATATAATATCAATTAAACAATGACAATAAGGAGCAATTTATGTCAGAACAAGAAACAACAGCGGCACCTGAAGCAACATCACCAAGTGTTACGGTAAATGATTTGGTCAATATTTACAACATTATTGACTTAGCATCTAAGCGTGGCGCATTTCAGGCTAACGAACTATCGTCAGTCGGTGCAGTGGCAAATAAAGTCAAAGAATTTGTAGACCACGTTCAAGCGGCACAAGAAGCGGCCGCGGCTGAGCAAGGTGGAGAAAATGCAGATGTGACTGAAGGCGGTGCATAATGGCATCGTTTATTAAACATGTAGGCAAGCATAAAGGGACTGGTACTCGTTTGAGTGTCGTCTTTATGCAACTACCTAACGAACCAGAGAGTGCGTTAGTCGTTTACAGTGATTCTTTGCCAGACAAATATCATCAATCTTTTATGGACGCTATTGAATCTAAAGAAGGTCAATCTTCAAAAGAATTGTATGAAGTTCTAACTCGCAAAGTATTTCCAAATGGACAAGGCATGTTAGATACTTTACACAAAGAAGGTTATCTAGGAAAAGTAGCGGCTGACCAAATTGTTATGACACCTAACTCAGCAACAGTTATACCTTTACCTCAGTTGTTATCAGAAATGTCAAAAATTTCTGGTGCAGATGAAGTTGGTGTACAAGAAGAAAGAGGTCAATCTTTTACTGAAAATGTACAAGAACAGATTGACACTGATGCGGCTGGTGATAACAAAAAGATTGCACAGAACTTACTAATTCAAGCAATGCTTTTAGAAAAAGAAGCAGAAAAGAAACGTTCTGAAGCAGTGAGATTTGACCCGTCTCTAACCGAGAAGGCTGAGAAACCTGCCAAAAAAGGCAGAGGTAGACCAGCAGGAACTACTGCGAAAGCAATGGCGGCAAGAGCAAAAGCGGCGGCAACAGAATAAGTATACTTAAAACTTAGAGAGGCATCAAAATGATGGACGACCCAGACTTTGATAAGTTAATGGATGAAATATTTCCAATGAGTATTCCAACGGAATATGTAGAAAGTATACTAGTAACATTAGCAAGTGGACAAGAGATTGAAATGTCAGGTGATGAACTTTTACATCCTCTGCCACTTGCTGATGATTTAAACTGGGAAAGTCTTGTACATCGATTTGATAAAATTGCTGATGTCCAAGTAAAGATTGACGTAGAAAAGATTAAACATGATGTAGCCGTTAATGTAAAAACAATCTTTGATAATCACTTTGATGATGATGACATAGATACTGGAACAATTGATGGTGAAATTGAAGATGAGAACAAGGACACATTGACAGACAATGATTAATATGATATTGGCTGCCGATGAGATTGGCGGTATTGGATTTAAAAACGGACTACCATGGCCAAAAATCAAAGAAGACTTAAACTGGTTTAGACAACTAACTGAAGAAAATGTAATAGTTATGGGGTCTACCACTTGGAAAAGTCTAGGTATTCATGCACCATTAAAGCACAGACATAACTATGTAATCAGTTCAACTCATAGCAAAGATGACTTTCCTGGTTGTTTTGCAGTACGTAATCCAAAGATAGATTCAATAGAAGTAATACTCAAAGCATTAGATTATTCATATCCAGAACAAGATATATTTGTGATTGGTGGTAAAACTCTCTATGACGAAGCCATACATTATTGCGATGCTTTGTTTCTTACTAGAGTACACGACTTGTACTACACAGATACAGTGGTGGACCTGGATTTCTACACGAAAGACTTTGTATTGTTAAATCAGATGTACGCACAAGGTAATCAAAATACACCAGATATAACATTCGAAACATATTTAAGACAAGAACCATACAATCCACAAGAAGAGTTCGATTGGGATGATGATATACCGTTCTAACTTTCAAAATATGATAAATAAGAGTAGTAATAACTAATATAACTTTATCGATACTTAGGAGTAATAATATGATAAAAGAGAGCGTAATAATCACACCACATACTGATAAAGCATATGATTCAGTGGATGCATTTTATAGTGAAAATGACTATGATAGTTACAGAGACCACTTCAGAACATTCTTGGCTGACAAGGGCGTTGACATTGATGATGAAGCAGTATATATGACTGCATTAGTTGATGGCGATTCTAAAGTCAAAATAACAATAGCATTCGCAGATGAGGCTCAACTTGATGAGTGTAGTGAGAGTGACGATTATTTTGCTATGTTGGCAATGGAACACACAATGCCTGCATCAGAAGATACAACTACTGTACACTTATTCTAAATCAAACAGTATTATGCCTATTCCAGGTATGATATGATTTCTTTGTACTACCGTCTTTGGGCGGTAGACAAAATACCATGTGAAATCTAAGATGCTCACCTGCATTTAAGGCAGTATGTCTCTTAGTTGTGTCTACCATGTAGGTAGTACTCTCATGTAACTTTTCAGTCTTATCATCTATTATCATAAAACATCCATCATTCGTTATCAATGGTAAATGAATTCTAGGTGTTTCATCATAGTGATATGTTAAGCATGATTTCCAGTTCATCATCATATATCTACCACGAACTGCTCCATACTCTTTAAAAATAGTATTGATTACTTCTTCAGTGTATGTGCCTTTTAAGTAATCACAAACTTCTGAAAAATCTTCTTCTTGTAATATTACATCACGTACTTTAGGTTTTGAATTAGGGTCAGAGGCATCATGGTAGTCATAATCTACATATAAACTAAGAGTACCTTTTAGTCTTTGTTCTTCTTCTGGCGTACCTGACATAGTTTGAAGCATCATCTGACCATTATTCTTAATCAAAAATTTCTCAATATTCATATCATTGAATTCTTTTCTAAGTTTATCATAGTCGATATTTAATTCTAATTCAGTAACATTACTCATGTCATTATTCCTTATCCAATTCTAATTGTATAGCATTCTGTATTTCATCTGTTATACAAATTTTGTTTCCCTTTTCATCATGGACCCACATCCATATTTCTAATGCAGTATATCCTGGATGGTCGTTAACATATTCTTCTTGTATCATCTTTGCTGGTGCAGTTACATATAATGGTCCAAACTTTGGTAAGATTGCGTTTGCCACAGTTACTGCATTGATATTATAATAGTTATAGTTCATTAGTTTACTTATAGGAATAGTTAAACTTGGTGCTATATCATTACCAAACAATATTCCTGCTCTTATTCCACCCAACAGAAAAGACTTACTAAGACTGAATGCTACACAATCTATAACGGGATTCTCAACATTCATAGTTTCTAAAGACGTTCCATAGAATGCACAGTCCAAGAATATCTTACTATTTGTTCTCTCGCATTGCTTTATTAGTTCAGGAAACCACGTTGAAATACTTCCTGTATGATTAGGTTGACTAATGATTATGTAACTGTTTTCTTCTATCGTCTCTAGGTCCGTATGGTGGATACACTCCGCCGTATATGGAGACAATAAAGCAGTATAAAACATATAGTCATCATTGAAGTAATAAAACTTGTTAACTGTTTTAGATTTGTATGCAACTTGATTAACTATGGCATCATGGATTCCATTACAAAATGCCCATTCACTAAACTTATCTACACCAGAAAATCTATATGTCCAATTTAACCAGTTAGCATGATAGTCATCTAGTTCATCAGATGAACCTTTGTTCTTCATATGCAAACTGTCTAATACTTTTCTGACCTGATTTGGACAAAAACTATGTACTGAACCTTCAGGTGAAAGTGTCGATGCTGGATACTTTCCTCTTTCTAATAAGTACATTGTGTATGAGTTCGCTAACACCATATATTCTCAATAATATGACAGTACATACTCAATCGTTGTTCGTCAGGACCTATACACATATCTGGGTTTCCATGTAATTGTGTTTTGTTATTAATCATCATATATCCTGTGTTTTGAATACAATCAAATTGATGTCTAACTTTTGGTATTGGGCCCTCACCATCTTTGTAGTAGTATTTTTGAAGTGTGTCTTTTTCGTATATTTCACTTTCATCTACATCAAAAAATATAGTCGGAGAACTATCATTATTTGTTAGATAGAGTTGCATAACCTTATCAACTTTTGAATTATCGATATGTCTTGTTATGGAAAATCCCTCTAAGTCTAACCAAAACGCCGGCCATATTGATTCTATTTTCATTTGTAGTACTTCTTCTAAAATACTTTTTTTAGAATTAATATGTTTTTCTATACGTTCAAAAACACTATGGGGTTCAACTATAATACATCTTCTATTCTTTTGTTCCTGGGTTTTTTGAGGTTCCCATGGCATATCCATTAGATTTAATTGTGAAAGTTCATGTATTAATTCTTCTGATACTGCATCTTTTATTGCAAACAGATTATTTAAATCATCTATTGGTCTTATATTCATTTGTCTTTCCTTTCATAATGAATAATTTAATAGTCACTTCTTAATCTTCTGTTCTGTATATTTACAATGCTTTCGTATATACGGGTCATACATATTCAACGTCATCTTTTCTGGATGTAGTCTTTTATTTTTATGTCGTGTATAAAAATGTGCTGACTCTGTTGATTGCATTCTTATTTTTTCTCGCATAGTTTCCTTCTATTTTTTACAGTTACACGAACCACTTTTCGCACCTACATAACCAGCAACAATACCAATTATACCAGTGATACTCATCTGGAGTAGTTCTATAATATTCGAGTCTAACTCACCGCCATTTTCTCTAGCCATCATAAACTCATCTACAACAATAAGTCCTAGAATACCCATCAAACTTATTGCCATTACTAGAACAATAATTCCTTTAATATTTTCCATTTTATCTCCTACGAATAGCATCATGGAATTTAACCATCTTTTCCAATGCTTCTACTCGTTCAGTTAATCGCCCAATTTCCTCTAACAGTTCTTTGACTGTCTTCTCTAATTCATCTGCCATATACTATTTTTTAGTTGTTAATTTTTTCTTTACAGTCTTTGCCTTCTTAGTAGCCTTTGGTTGCACCTCCTTAATAGGCTTCTTAGTAATTGCTTTCTCTGTACTCTTATTTAGTTTCTTTCCTTTACCAGATAGATATGCTGGTGCTTTATTTTCACCTCTGTATGTTGCAGGGTCTACTCCTTTTCCAAAGAATAGTTCTGTCAATGAAGGTAGTTTTAACATGTTACTTCTCCTTTTTAAATGATTTATCACCTGGATATATGGGTACCATTGCTCCAGGTTTACGTTTTGGTATCTTACTGTCTGCACTACTTACACAACTTTCACTAATACAAACTCTTGGTTTATCAAATAGTTTAAAGCCACTCTCTACATACCCTAATGGTTCGTCCGCACAACTGTATGAACGTTTTATACTGCCATCTGGTTCTCTAATAATGATACCTTTAAACCCACTTGTACATTCCCAGCCCTTAAACTTATTAAAGTTAAAAGCATTGAAACGTTCTGCTTGGTCCATGTACCATTTCTTTCCTTTACTGTCTTGGAATTCTACTTGCATTTGGTGTGGCACTGATTTGTCATCACCATTTATCGCATCCATTCTCCACATACTACCTGATTTAGGTTTTGGTCTTACTACTTTTATGCCAGTTTCTTCTTGTAGTTTAGATGTGAAGTCTCTTTGTGGCATGCCTTTACGCATTGTTTTTAATTGTTCGTCTGTGTAACCAGATACTACGAAAGATGCAGTTGGGTCACTCTGAGGTTTTAATGTAACATTTATACCACGATTGTGAAAGTATAATGCTCTTTCCCAGTCTCGGTCAAACCATTCAGGAACAAGAACCATGTTGATTGTTACGTGTACATCATGTTCCATACAGTACAATAACTTATCAGCAAACTCTTCTTCTTTCGCATACTCACTATGGAATGATGCTGTGATACTTGCTCGGTGCATTTTTGCAACTGTTTTGCAATAGGTTTCATGCCACTTCATATTACGTGACATGTTAGTTGTCATATGAACAGAAGTATAATTAGTATTATCCACATCTCCAGCGAGGTGATTGAGGATGTCCAAATAGCCAGGATGAAAAGTAGGTTCACCACCAGATAAAGAAAAGTGAAAAGAGTTAAATCCATTTTGTCTTGCTTGCCTTTTTATTTCGTCTATCGTTGCTAGACATAGTTCAGTTGGTCTGTGGTCTTTACGGTCACTTCTAGCATACGGCCAACAGTACGAACACTTGTAGTTGCAGAAACGTCCTAATAACCAACTTACTGAAAATAAATCTCTATATAAAAGGGTTCGTTGTCCTACACTAACGAGGTCATCGAATGGTATTTCTGTGAAGTCATATTGTGACCAATATAATTCGTCTGTTTTATCACTCATGTATGAAGTCTCTCCAATTAGTTCCGTGTATTTTGTCCATTATTTCACTTTGTTCTATCAACTGTTCTCTTAGTAATTTATCTTCCATCGCATCTGGCGACATAAACGCAGGTCGTATAACTGGTGTCGATGAGAAACAATCAATGTTATTATCATTGCACCAACCTAATATTTCATGCATATGCTTGTGATTAAAAACCATAGGCAAAACTGATACTGTCACATAAGAATTACTTGGTTTTAATTTATTGAACTTCACAAGGTTTTCACTCGTTTGTTTCCAACTTGAACCTGGTCGTATATACTCATAGCGTTTGCCTATTGCTTCAATACTCACATTTATCTGTATTCTTCTAAACTTCTCAAACAAATGATTCCAGTCTGTCATATCATAACTTCCATTTGTTATCAATTGTACTTCAATATTAGAAGAAACTCCTTCGTCTATTAGTCTTTGTATAATCTTTTTTACTTGTGGTATCATAAATGGTTCACCACCTGTAAACTTTATAATCTTTGCATCTAACATAAGATGACTAAACTCTAATGCTTTTTTTGTCCAACGTGTCTTTGGTTCTTCGTGTCTTGCTTCGTATCCGTACCAATTATATTCTTTATTATCTCTTATGAGATTTGCCCATTTACTACTACTTCCTGGATGACACATTCGACAAGCAAAGTTACAAGTATTGTTTATCTTTAAATCCCAATGCTTAATACCAGTTTCACCTTTGAACTGGTCATTGTATGTTGTTCGTAAACTTCTACCTGTTAGTTCTTCACTTAGTTTACACTCAGCACATCCATCTAGCCATTCTGTCTCACTTTGCTTACCCCATTCAGCATGTCTTGTTTGCCAATCATCATCAAAATATAATAGTTCTTCATCGGGTTTTGACAACCATGCACAACAGGGTCTTATAGTAGACGTGGTATCTATTACTACACCATGTTTAAATATTGCACATTCTGGCATTACTGTTTCCTACTTATGGCTCATCCCACATGGCTCATCAAATCTAACATTGAAGAAACGTTGCTTGGTTCTATAAGCCTTCTCAACTATTTCATAATCTATTCCAACTGTATTTAACACAGTTTTAATATCTTCTCTGTCTTCCTCTGCCATTTCTTCACGTACATTATCTCTAATGTCTTGTTCTACCATATCATATATACTACTAAAACACCACTCACAAAATGTAACTGGCATCACACCAAAGAGTCCTTGAATTCCACCACACGATTCATCATATTCATCGTTACAAATAGAACATTTTGGTTTTGGTTTAGATGTTTGCAATTCACGTATGTAGTCATTCGCTGTTCTTTTTTTCATCATCCTTCCTATTCTTTAAAACAATATGTATATACCATTTCATTAACCATTCAACTTTCCTAGGGTATTGGTCTGGATTAGGTATCTTATCTTCTCCAAAGTAATCAATAAATCCTTGTATATCTTCATCACTCATAATGGAATATCCCTATTCTCTTTAGCACAGTGTGATTGACAAACTTCTAGTTTACTCATATTGTTTTCAATCCACTCAAAGATTGGACCTTCTATAATCTCTTCCATAGAATAATGATGTATGTTATGATACTTCTTATCTATACCAGATTCATTCCAAAGTCCAGTCATTCTTCTTGTAATGCCAAACCAACAACAAGGCAGTACATATCCTTTTGATGTGATATAAAGATTGCCCATTGTTTTATGAAATGTTCCTTGTCCATTTCCAACAGCCGCTTTACACTTTGGTTGTATCTCAAAAGTTTTGTTCCAAGTCATACTAAGCCCTCGATTCCTACATAACCTTCTGGTAATACAATCTCATCTATTTCATTTGCAGGGTCTGTGTTTCTAAAAGACTTAATCACCACAAATCTATCAAAGTTCTCATCTTCAGATAGTTTCTTAATGTCACTTATCTGATGCTGATTCCATTTGAATACAATAAACTGCCACATCGCTTTGCCACCTGAAGAGATATATGCTCTCCAGTTCTTTTGTAAAGTATTCCAATCAACATTCTTTCTATAAAGATGATTGGTTTCTTCATCTCCGTCTATTCCGAATACAACTACTAAACGGTTGTTTAATTCTTTAGATAATTCTCCTAACTCACTCCAGAAACTTTCATTTCTTGACCCACCATTCACGTGAACCCAAATGTCTTTTTCTTTATTGTCCAGGTGATAGAAATACTTTATGATTTCTATTACATCTGGATTTATTACTGGTTCATCTAAGTTGCCACACAAGACTACTTCGTCTAAGTGTGACCATCTATCAGGCAGAAATGTCTTCTTTATATCTGCTACTGATAGATAGGTATTATTCAGTTCAACATCGTAATCTAAAGTAAACGTATCTCGTTCTTCAGTCTTTTCATTCTGAAGTTTAACAAGATAACTTCGTTCACACTGTGGACAAAAGGCATTACAATAGTTTGTTATTTCTAACTGTAAACGTCCTATATTGCCTTCGGTTGCCCACAACATTTATCAATCAATGTCCAGTTCTGGCCAAGTGGCTAATGATTTTTCTGCTGAATAGTTGAATATCTCTGCGGTTGCCCATTCTTTTTCAATACACCACCAACACCCTTTACATTCTTTTGTAAAGTTCTCTGTCTCTTCAATCCAACCTTCACAAGACCTAGTCAATGCACCAAGAGAAGCAAGTAGTCCATACTTCTTATAGAATGCTAGTACAATTCTTTTGTCTGAATGAATGAACGGTAGATATTCAGTATGGTAATCGCATCTGCATTCACTTCTTTCATCAATCCACCATTGGCGATTGTCCCAATCTCTACGTTCTGCTCTACGCTTCCATCTCTTTCTCCAGAGTGGTGCGCCAATTTCTTCAGGTGGGTTAACAGTTACACCATTAAATAATGCAGTAATGTTATGCTTGGCAACCATGTCCCATGACAATCTAGTTCCATTATCAATGTAATCTTTTGCTGTAGTCATTCTAACCATATGCTCACCAAACTTTACATTAGGGAAAGCATTCATTACAAACTCACGTGCTTTTGCGGCATAGATATGTTGCCATGGCTTTTCTTCGTGGCAACAAGACCATACATAGATTGTAATATCTAGGTCATTCTCATTAATATGGTGTGCTAATAACCACAACAATATTGATGAATCCATGCCACCTGACATTCCAATACCAATATTCTTATGAAAACCCCAATCTTTCGATTCGAAAGGTAATGTGATTTTGTACTCTTCGGGATGTGCTTCTTCCGCATTGTTTCCCCGTCTGTAAACAATGGCTCTGTCTTCAATAATCATTTAATATATTCCTCGTTTTGTTAGTTTTACATTTAAGTTGGAGCACCTCGTTGTGCATACCTTTAGTTTTGGATTGTTTTCATCGTCATAACCATTAGAGAAACTTTCCTCTAAATCTTTTGTAAAGAAGTCATGGCTTATTATATCACGGAATGAATGAGAATGCAAGTTATTCCAGCCCTCATTGTACTTTTTAGTGAATCTTAACCAATTTTCTCTACCACCAGCATCATATTGTGTCTTGTATTGATAGTTAGAGTTCATCCAACAACATCTCCATACAGAACCATCATGTGAAATCTGGTATCTATTATTCGTACCCCATAGACAAGTGATACCTGTTTGTTCTCTTGCTATCTCTAGGTTCGCTTCGGCACTAAGTTTAGTATCAACTTTTATATCTTTGATAACACTTCTTGCTTTCTTCAGATTCTTTTCAACTAAATCATCACTGATATTCATCAAGTCTTCGTCTTCTTCTTTCATCTTATCAAGTTCATTCAACTTCTCACTCAAAGCAATCTTAACTGCCTTTTGTTCTACACGTTGAATTCTATTTCTTTGAAATTTGTCAAATCCATGTTCTGCCGCCAGCATCTTTGCTGTTTCCACAAGTTCTTCATTGAAATCGAATGGAATCATTTTCCATACTGCACAACCACCGCCACTGATAAATGCTTCTGCATTTTTAATTATCTTATCAAAGTCAGTGCCAATTCTGTACATATTTTGTGTTTCATTATCTGTTCCATCTAAGTCAAACATTACGTGATGTCTTCCTGGTAGATGTTCGTGTAGTATTTCACCTAGTTTCTTCCAAAAGGCTGGTGACTTGTATGAACCATTTGTTGAAATAGTCATATCATGTAATCCATTAAAATTAGCATGTAAGTTACCATTTCCATCACCAACATAGTCATCAGTCGGAATATCGCCTTTTGTTGTTTTGGCCGCATACTCTACCAGTTCTAAGAAGTCAGGATGAAAGGGACTATCACCAAAACTTCCATCGTAAGTTAGATACTTAACTTCATCTTTTATCGAATCAATAAGTTGATGATGAATATCTACTGGCAAGTTCCAGTTCTTTGGTGGTGCTGAAACTTCGTCTGTATCAGGATTAAATACTTTATGTCTGATACAACCAGGACACTTTGCTTGACAGTTAGAGGTAACCTCTATCGTTATTTCCATATTCCTTCTATTCATTTATATAATCCCATACTTTAGGTGCTAATGTCTTACATGACACATCATATAATTCATCTTGTAATCGAACCAGTTCTTTAAACTTTGGCTCTTCTAATGTTCTATTGCCTTTTAATCTTTTGGCAAACTCTGCTGTAAAATCATTTACAACTAATTCTTCTAGTATCTTATCTTTCACATCTTCTTCCAAGTTAACAATGTCCATAGCCTGTGGCCAATGCACAAATGTAGTTCTTATATTTACTTTTTTTGTAGGTATCAACTTCTTAATGTCTAAGAAGTCGTTATATATTTCATTCATATAGAACGCATGGTATGCCGATGTAGTACAAACAAATAAGAAGTTATGAACTAGTGGTGCAACTTCAACAATGTTCTTCAGCACAGTCTGATAGTCGCCATCTGTCCTAAAGTAGTTAAATAAGTCTCCTGTGCCGTCTAATGATACAGTTACACTAACTCTTTTGAAGTGTGGCCACAATGTTTTAACTGTCCACCCTTTGTACTCAAGTATACTCATATTACTATTGTAAACAAGAGATATCTTTTTTGTATCAATTCTTGGGTCATCAATCATTCGTTGTAATGTCTTATACATATCTCTAGTATAGAATGGTTCACCGCCAGAGAACTCAATATTCTCTACAGTTGGCAATACATTATCAAACAAATCATCCATCACTCTGTCATCTGGAATATCTATTTTATTTGTAGGTGGTGATATGTGACTGAAGTTAAAATCTTTCTTTAACTTTAATTCTATTGTAGGATTATCTTTGCCAGTCTGTTCAAACCTAGAGTTCGATGACGTGTCACAATGCCTACATTTATAGTTACATGCTCGTGTCATCTTTAACTGCAAGTCTTTTATATGAATAGTATCTGACTCATAATCTGGGTCAGTATGTATTGTATTCTCTAGTGACCTAGTTCTGTATGAAGATAGTCCTGACTCCTCTTGTATCTGGCAATCAATACATCCAGCAGGCCACTCATCGTTACGCAACTGCTGTCTAACTTTAACAAAGTCGGCGTTGTTAATCACTTGTGATGGCAGTTTATCTATATCAGATTCTACAAAATCATTTCTTTTGAATCTGAAACAAGGAGCAAATCCACCAGACTTCAAATCTAAATGCGACCATGCGTACTTACATTTCATCGGAGTTCTCCTGCTTCGTGTCTCTGTTGTATATATTTAAGTGAGAAACCTGGTTCTTTCATCATCTTATCTACTTCGGCATATCCCTCTAATTCAGTACATAATTTATAAAGAATATCTTTTTCTTTCAATGCTTGTACTAAATCAGGATTATAATCTCCTATATTAGAATCATAATATTCTGTATCTAATAGATGAGTTTTCTTCAAAAATAGATACCACGCATATTCTTTTTCTTCTGTGGGTTTTCTATTTCTTTCTAATATCTTCTTTGCTCTATCAATTCTTACTTGAGCGGCTGGTTCACGTTCTTTACTATCCCACTCATCTAATATCCATTGTTCATACCAATCTGGTCCAAAGTGTGGACAATATTCTCCTGTCTCTACCATCTTAAACGAACATGACCACGTAGGATGATTCTTAGCAAAATAGTCCATATCATCTGCAAAGCCATTTAAGTTTAACGTGCTGTAGGTAGAATGTATGTGACCTCTTTCTATGTTCTTTAATTGTGATAGATATTCTTCATAGATTTCTATTGATTCTTCCCAACCTGGCGAACCCCATCGTTGATATTCATTGTAAGCATTACAACCATCTATTGAACCTGTCAGTATGATTTTTCTGAAACGATTAAGTTTCTCAACCATTACATCATCTAATCTCTTTGTTGTGTTTGTGATTATTTCTAGTAAAACATTTTCTACTTTACATTTCTCAATCAACCAATCAATAAGTTTTGGAAAGTTTGGTGAGAAGAAAGGTTCTCCACCTAGTATCTTAATCTTCTCCAGATGTTGCCAATCTACGTTTAATTCTTTTAGATACTCAATTCTTTTCTTTGGTATTTTAGTTGGCTGTCTGCCTCTCATACCTTTTTCGTTTAAAAGAAAGTCATCTCTATAGTATAACTGACTTGAGAATAAAGAGTCACACATTTTACATTGCAGGTTACAAAGATTATCTAAACTCAACTCTATTGAACGTAATCTATCAAAGTCTTCAGTTAGAGTTACATTTTCTAACTTGAAGTGTACGTTGTTGGCAGCCCATCGCATCGACTCATTGCCTTCTGCGTAACATAAAGAACATTCTTTAGTCTTCACACCATTTAACATATTCTTTCTTAGCCAAAGATACTTGTCATTAAATGGTTTTGTTGCGTCTTCTTCTATGTGGTCTTCATCGTTTCCTACTGTAAACCTACAACATGGTCGGGCAACATTCTTCATAGAAACTGCCATATGATTCCATGCTAACATACATACTACGCCGTTATCTTTCATTACATCATCGCCTTAAATCTTGCATCTAAATCTAAAATATTTTCATCTCTGTATCCATCATACCTATTTTGAATCTCTATAAATTCTTTACTTCCAGTATACTCTGTAGTTTCAAGTATATTTATAAGAGTGTCAACTGCAACATATACGTTTCTGTCATCGGACATACCTAAAGCCACAATAGAGTTAGGTTTATAATTATCTATCCAATTTTTAAGAAAATCTATTGATTTTTGTTTTAACTCTGGTGGTATACAAGAGACTGCCATGCCTTTTGGCCACCAAACTTGGTTAGGGTCAATCCTTACTTTCGCATTAATCAACTCGTCCCACCATTTATCTATTGTTACTAAATTTATGGCAGTACATGTCATCTGAATTGATACATCACAACCTTCATGGGCTTCACTTGCTGACCTATATTTTTCTATGTTATTCTTAATCACATTCCATTTGATGTTACTTTTTCTTTGAAATTCTTGTGTTTCACCAGTGCCATCTATTGATAATACAATCTGCAAGCCTGCTCCATCACAAAATCTCATTAAAGTATCAAACCATTTCTTTGATGCATTAGTGCCATTTGTTGTTACTACACATCTAATTTTTGGATAATTATCAGCAATATGGTTCATAAACTTTCTTACTCCTAAATCAATAGAAGGTTCTCCACCTAGAATAGATATCTCTTCGCAGTCACTTAAGTCTAAGTCATAAACATCATTTGTGTCTATGTGTAGTATAAAATCTTTTCCTGTATGCTTAATAGCCTCTTCTTCAAGCAAGGATGACGATGATGGTCCACACATTCTACACATCATATTACATTTATTACCCGCTCTGTAATCAAGTCTCACAATTTTAGTTATTCCATCTGGTGAATTACAATTGGCGTCAGGACAAACTTCTTCTCCACCGCAGTGTGATTGCAAATCGTATTGTTCGTAAAATGTTCTTCTGGAATCCTTACCTAAACTCTCATTATGTATGCATTCTCTACAAAATATAGATTCCTTATCATCGTACATTCTTTTTTTGAAGTCACGCAGATAGTCAGACTTTTCATATTCTTTTACGGTGCCTTCGAAAGTCTCACCTTTCCATTCACAGCATGGTCTACATCCTTGTGTACCTTCATAATATAGACCCAACCAAGGGGCGTTACAGTAAGGTTTATCTCTCATCTATTACTCTTCAAATAGGTCTTTATATTGGGGAACTATATCTAAAATGTTTTGGTCACGAGTTCCATCTAATGCTTTTGTCATCTTAACAAAATCAGGTAACCATTTTTCCGAATAATCTTCACTCATCATAAATCTAACTGTTGAATCTAAAACTGTACAAAAGTGCTTCTTAGTTTTGTCGGGATGGTCACTTGCCATTACCCATTCTTTGTACTCATCATATAGTTCTACCACTTCTTGTTTATTCTTTTCTGGTAGTACTTTGATGTTATAATATTTTGGTGAGTGACACATGTGTTGTGTTATTGTTGGACGTGGACAATGCCAAGGATTAAACTTGTCTAGTCCAGACTCTTCTAGTTTCCATTTCATAAACTCTGGCATATGATATACATTCATCGGTGTAACGGTAAAGGCAAACCATGCTTTCAAGTTTATACGTTCATTGTCATTTAATGTTTTCATATGTTTATAGACTGCTGGAAACTTTGCTGGTGTTCTTTGATAATCAAATACATCATTACAACCATCTATACTAACACCAATACGTATCTGCTTAAACTGTTCCCATAAATGAACTAATCTATCAGGCACCATTGTTAGATTTGTATTGTATTCTAATTGTATTTCACTTGCATTGCCACTCTCAACAAGTTTTTCTAAACTCTCTTGGTGTTCTGCAATGATTAGTGGTTCACCGCCAACGATATATAATTTCTTAGCCTTAGTACAATACTTGTCAAACTGTTCCCAATAATGGTCAGCATTCTTAAACCAATCATATTGGTCAGTACTCCACTTACCTTTGTTGTTCTGTACTAATTGAATTCTATCGTGTGTATCTTTATATGAAGTGGACTTATGTACTTTTACAAAGTCATCATACCACATGTGCGAGTCTGTAGGTCCACACATACGACATTTTAGATTACAGAAGTTACCATACCTAATATCAAAGAAATCGATATTCTGTTTTTCAACATCTAATGTTCCATCTTCTTCAGTGTTTTCAAAAATCTCTTCCTTTGTGAGTTTCCAATCTTCGAACTCATACTCTCTTCTTGACCTTATACCATTTACTTCTTCTTGTCTACAACGTTCACATTCAGGATGCCATTCACCTTTCATCATGCTCTTACGAACATCTTTTAATATGACTGCATTTCTGGCTTCATTGAAATCATCACGGCCTGCATTATATGGCGTACCATCTTCTTTCTTCATTATACCACGTTGTGGTGAATAAGAGTTTGTGTTACAACATATCCTTAAGTCACCATTGTTTCTTAGATTGATTGAGTTCCATGGTAGTGGACAAAAAGTATTACCTTTTGATTTAGGTACGTTTTCAAAATCTTTAGCCATAATATATCCTTATTTAAATCCCCATTCTTTTTCTTTGCACCACCAACATTCGCCGCAATGTCCTAGTCCTGGGTCTTTTATGTTGTTTTTAGTAAAGTAGTCACAGGTCGGGTCATACTCACAACTTCTAGTAACTTGTAGTAAAGTATCTATTAAGTTTTCTTCTCTATACATCTTTGCTATACCTTGTTTGTTTGTGTTCGCCCAAGGCATATAAAACTTATCATTGTGATAATACATGACATTATTGCCGTCATCTTTCCTAGAGTAATCAAAGTCAAAAACTGGTACAAACTTACTAGCAACTTCATTCGGTGGGTTCATTGTTGTTCCATCATATACTCTATTTAGGTTGCCACTTTCTACATCATTTTTGGGAGCATCACACATTGAACTGTCTGTTGCCGCTTCATCATAATGTATATGATGCACTACGTTATTGTTTCCTGTTAGTTGAATGCACTTCTCTACAACTACTGGAGCAACAATAGAATTTCTTCTAAACTTTAGATTACTTCCTGTTGTATAGATATGAATAGTGTCGGTAGTATTCTTCATTAGATAGTATAATAAAATAGAACTATCTACACCACCACTCACCATTATTCCTACGGGACCCTCAACTATCTCAAGTTCAACTCCCGCACAATCAATTAACACTACACTAAGTCTCCTGCCAATGGAAATATCTCTGCGATAACTTTAGCACATTCGTGTGCAATTTCCATGTGTTCTTTTTGTGTACCATTTGCGCCACGTAATTCGATGTAATGTACCCAACTACGAATTGAACCATTCATATACAATCGTGTCTTAGTATTGCCTTCAGGTAGAACAACCCTTGCTTGTTCTTTAGCAATGCCCGAATCGATAGCCCAGTCATATACTTCTTTGGCTTTATCAATCACTTCTTGTTGTTTACTACGCCAAGCAAAATGAATGTCTTCATCACTATCAACTTCTACACTGTTCTGCCTATTCTTTGTATCTTGTAATCTTGCTTCACGTAATACAAACTGGTCACCCATTTCTTCTGGGTTAGCATAACGTTGACTGAATTCTTGGAATGAGAAACTACGGTGACGCACAATTTGGTGTGCAATGTCACGTGTTGTTTCAATCTCTAAACATGCACTAACCATTTCAAGTGGTGACCAATGCTGGTGTTTGATGAGATACTTAATTAGTTTCTCACTTGTTTCTTTATTGATTTGATTGTTTGGATTGCTTACTTTGGCACAGTATGCAATTAGTTCCTGTACGTTGTCTAGTTCTGAACCAACTGGTGCTGTACTATGTGATATTAGTTTTACTGACATTTTATTCCTTGTCTCTGTCTAATTCTGATGTGTTTACATGAAAGCCGTCGTCTTCTAATTCTCTTAAAAGTCTGTCATCAAACTCTCCATCCCAGTCATCTCCGTCATCTGGTTTCCAATCTAATAGGGCTGCCATCTCAGGAAATACATCTCTAAAGTTTGTATCTCTGATTGCATCCATCTTTTCAATATACTCAATAAATTCTGGCATACGTTCACGTGACCAATCTCCACTCTCTGAGAATGATAACATGCCTTGTAATCTTTTCACACCATATGATGCTTCACGCCAATCTTCATATGATACATCTGAACCTCGTGTACTTAATTCCCAGTTTGCTTCTAACCATTCGATAAACTTATCGAACTTAGCATGTGTCATCTCTTTGAACCAGTTCGGTAGAACTTTAACATTAAGATGTGGTGGGTGATAAACAAAGTGATAGTTAATCATACCAGCACCAAACGGCCACATGTTAATCTTCTTAAACTTCATTTCTAGTTTCCACTTAATGAAGTCTGGAAGATAATATATGTTCAAGGCTTGTACTGCACAAGCAACTGTGACTTCTACATTAGGTCCTGTTTCGTCTAACAATTCAAACATCTTAACAGTGTGGTCCCATTTACTTGGGAATCGAATGTAGTCGTTCATCTCGCCAATACTATCAACACTGTAATGAAATCTTACTCGCTTGAACTTATCCCACAAGTCAAACAAACGCTGTGGCATTTCTACACCATTTGAATTGTATCTTAATTCAATACCGCTGGCGTATCCTGCCTTGACAACTTCTTCTAGTAATGTATAATGTTCTTCAATGATTGTTGCTTCGCCACCTGCAAAGTACAACTGTTTCATATGTGGTATTTGTTCGTATAACTGTTCCCAGAAAGCAGTATTCTTTTTGTGCCAGTTATAACTTGCACCATCAATCTTTCCTTTACTGCCCCATTGCATAGTTTCTTTTAGTGATTCGTTTTCGATACTTGGATGAAGTTTAATCCAATCGGGAACCCATAACGAACTGTCATGTGGTGAACACATGATACATTTTAGGTTACACTTACTACCTAGACGTAAATCTAAGTAACGAATCTTTGGTGGTATCTCTCCTTCAACAGAGGTCTCTTCAATAATTTCTTGTAAGTCTACACGTCTTGCCCAATATTCTGTTTCCCAGAAACGTTTAGACATGTGACCCGCATCTTCTTCTGCGTAACATTTCAGACATGACGCTGGTTTCTCACCGTTTAGCATTTGCTTTCTGACATTCTTCATGTAGTCGTTATTCCAACTACTCATCAAGTCAGTAACATTTAGATTGGCTGGTTTGCCATCTGCTTGTTTAAGAACTCCTACCTCGCCACCATGCTCTTTGTCGTTTGTTGCTCCAACACTTGATGCGTTAGCAGTACAACATACTCGCATATGTCCATTTGGACGTGTACTTAAATGTACCCATGGTAACAGACAGAATGTGTCTGTGGGTGCTTTGGTTCTTTTGCGCCATTCTTCAATATTTTTATTAGTCATCTTTACCTTGTTCTTCAAAGTCTTTTTTCATCCATACCAGATTATTAATATCGCCTCTTGTTAAGCCAATATCTCTTAAGTCTCTGTTTGATAATCTGTTTAGATGCTTAATAGTGTCCCGATGCATTTGCCATGTCATCAGATATTTCCAGTATCTATACGGAAGTGTATAGATTCGTTTAAATAGTGTCATAATATTTTTGTTTCTCCTTCTTATTATCAACAATCAGTATTTATCTACTGAGTTTAATCGAACTGTGCCTTGAAGGCATCAAATTCTTCGCCACATTTCTGGGCACATACCATTGGTTTACCCAAGTGTACATTCGCTTTACTCCACGAGTCAACTAGTCTGCCCGTGAAATACTCATTATTAAGAACTACTTTTAGTCCATGTTTTTTGGCATCAAATACATCTTTACCACCAGATTGTTGTAATAATTCCCATACTTGGTTTTCGCCTGGCTTTTGCCAGAACTTGTACATGCTTCCAGCAACCCAACAACAAGGTAGAATTAATCCTTCAGCACTGAGATACATACTCTTCTCTGCGGCTACTTTACATTTGATTTTTACATTATCAAAGTATTGCTCAAGTGAGCCGTGTTTCTCTTCTAATTTTATAATGTCTTTAGTAGCCTTATTCTGATACTTTACTTCTTTTGGTTTCTGTAGAAGTTGTTGTGCTTCGCCTTTTCGATTGACTGCCTGATGGTCTTCTTTACCTGTCTTCTTCATTGTAGAGAAAAATCTACCAGTCTTCTTCTTCATAAACTTTTCAAAGCCTTTTTCTTTTGCAAGTGCTTCTGCTTCTTCTACTTGATGCTCGTTATGTGCGAAGATTATATAATCCCAATGGGCTCTGCCACCTGCTTCGATGAATGCCATTGCATTTCTCCAAGCAATATCCCAATTGACACCTTGACGATACAAATGGTTAGTATCACCTAGTCCATCAAACGAGAATGTAACGTGTCCTTTGTTACCTAGAACTTTTGCTAAGTCTCTCCACCAATCTTCTTTCTTTGCACCAGCATTTGTATTCATGTTTAACCACATGTTTGAATTCTGTTCTCTTAGATACTTGAATACTTCTAGTGTGTCGTTTGCAATGATAGGGTCACCAAAATTGCCACACATGTAAAGTCTATCTAATTGTTTTACGAATTCTGGTGTTAGAATTTTCTGAACATCACTTACTGTTAATTCATGTAACCCTTTCTTGCCACCAAGATTAGGATTATCAACACCACCTTTGACGTTTCTGTCACACATTGGACAAGATGCTTGACACTTCTCCGTAATCTCTAAGTGTACTGCTCTTACATCTTCGTGGTTATATAGATTCATTTACTTATGTCCTATTAACATGTAACGATTGTACTCTTCTAGTGCTAATTCGCCCTCGTATAAGGTTTCAGATAGATTTAATTTTTCTTTAAATTCTTCTAAACTATTTACAGTACCTTCTGCGTGTTCATGTGCTTCATCATCATCAAAGTCATTGTTCTGCATTATTACTAGCATGCCATCTGGAATGCCATCCCACCATTTATCAAAGTCTTCTATGTGTTCACAACTTGTATTGATTACACAAGTCGCTAGTTCTTCTGGTGACTCTTGTTCTATGGTCGTTGTTTTGAAATCAGTATTCGTTGAGTACTGGTAGTGAATTGCCTCGAAGTTATCAGAACTATACTTCAATAACTTAATATCTTTTACTATTGCTTTGAATCTACCATTGTCTATTGTTTGTTCTTTGTTCAAAGTATCAGCAGGATTATCAGTAGTTGGGTCACTATCAAAACTTAGTATGTTTTGAACATCATTTCTTTCAAATAGTATCGCCGGTAATACTCCATACCAACCAGCACATACATAAATCATATTACCCAAGTCAATGTCTAGGCTATTAATTGTATCACTAACCCATAGTTTACTTCTTAGTTGTCCTCTACTAAATGCATCTGTCAAGGCTTGACCTTCAAATCTCTTTAACATTTTGCCCATGTTAGTTGGCAGAGTATACTTTTCTTCAGTCAATCTATGTGCTAACTTTGGTATATTAGTCTTATACAACGTTGCACTTTTTAATGTACGAATCCATTCATTGTCTGGGTCAATTGCCTGTATTATTTTAAACAGTAAGAACAAATCTGGTTCAGTCTTTGACGATATGATATTCTTTATCGCACTCAATATGTCTTCACTTTTATCATTTAAATTGATAATCAACCTGAACAATAGTTCGGTTTGTAACTGAACAAAATTTGAAGAATCACATACATTTTGTAGGGCATTTAATGCCTCGTCTTCACCTGTTATGGCAGTAATAACTCTAAACAATACAGGAATGTTTAGTTCAGAAGATTTGCATACATTTTGTAGGGCATTTAATGCTTCATCTTCGCCTGTTATGGCGGTAACAACTCTAAACAATACAGGCACATTTATTTCATACGAACTACACAGATTACGCAACGCATGTAATGCCTCATCGTCTTCTCTGATTGCATTGATTACTTTGAATAATACAAATATATTATCCTCTGGCTTACGTTCATAAACTAGGTTCTTTAATGCACTGATTGTCTCTCTGTGTTCTTTGCCTAAAAGATACGAAGACACCACGATTATACTACTGAGTTCTTCAGTATTCACTACACGCTCAAGGCTGTTTACAATAGGATGTTTATTTCCATATAGTATTGTAAGTCTATCTGCTATTTCATGCGGTTGCATTATTTTGTTCCTATTTTCATAAAATATCTTCTACCGTTCACAGTTAGCATTCCATTATAAAGTTCTAAAGACATTGTATATGCTTTATTAAAAGTGTTCTGGTCTTTATATAAATTTTTACTGAATCCTGCCTCACCTACAAGAACCATCTTTACTCCATTTGGTATCATACTATTATACCATTTATCTTCCATATTGTCAAGTTCACTTAGATTGGTGTTTACAATAAATCTTGGTTTTTCTTCGAAGCCATCTGACTGTGTTCCGTCTGGCAAATCTAATTGAAATCTGTTTTCCTCATAGTTTATATCAAACATATCTTGTCTACTTGCTTTAAATCTCCAGTTAGACAATACTTCCTCTTGCATTAATTGGTCTGCAAGAAACTGGCAAGACTCATCTATATCAAAACATCTCAAGTTTTCTATTCTTAAATTTGTATCAAGTAACATTGCTGGTAATAATCCTATTCCACCACCTAATACATATGCAGTACCCAAATATTCACCACTATAAACACTAAGTATATTTTTAACTATCCAAGAGTATAATACTCCATCATATTTATTAATGTATGTAGCAATGTCTACACTCGGAAAACTATATGCCAGTCTCTGTAATTTTCTAACTATCCTATCTTCAGAAACATCTGACATTGTAGAGTGTGCAAGAAACTCCATGCAAGTTAAATAATTGGCTATTTGCTGGCTCTCATTGGGCATAGATAATCTAATTTCTAATGCTTGATGTGGTCCCCAATATTCATCCTGTTGGACAATCGAAGTCATTACTTTATTCCTATCTTAAGAAAGTATTGTCTCCCCTCAATAGTTGTAACTCCAGTATATTGTACAAATGTCATTGGAAAAGTATCATTGAATGATTGTGAACTACTGAATGGTCTATGAATACCACTCTCACCTGCTTCACCAACAAGAACTACTTTTCTAGTATCTGGTAACATAGCATACCAATCTTCCTGTTTCTCTAACAAACTAACATTTGTATTGATTACTAAACCAGGAACTTCTTTAAATGCGGTAGATAGTTGACCATCTGGTAACAATATCTCTAATGTGTTCTCTGCATAGTCAACATCAAAAAGGTCTTGAGTAGATGATTTGAAACGCCAGTTATCAAGCACTTCATCTTTCATCATTTCATCAGCAAGGAACTTACATGTTCCATTTATGTCTAAGTTTCTAATGTTCTCAAAACGTAACGATGTATCTAAAAGCATTGCACCCATAATGCCTATACCACCACCTAATACATATGCAGTACCTAAGTATTTTTCACCATATACTCTTGTCATGCTTTCAATAATCCATGAATAAATTATTGCATGGTGTTTATTAACAAATGAACTTATATCTACGTTAGGATAACTATAGATTAAGTCTTTAAGTCTTTCAACAATCTTATCGTTATTATTATTTCTAGGTAAAGTTGTGTGAGCCAAGAACTCCATTGCTTGTCGATAGTTACCCAACTGCTGTGCAACATTTCTTTCAGAATACTTTTCTGCTAGTCTTGTGAAGTCGTACTCTTCTCCCATGAGAGGTCGAAATCTCTTTCTCGCAACAGTCTGTTCTTTTATCTCAGCAACATATTCTACTGTTTCTTCTGGAGCATCAAAGACTTCATTTTCCATTGCTATGTAAATGTCATCGTTAGAAGTCACATTGTTTTTATTTCTTCTACGTCTCTTTTCTCGTATCGTTGATTTAGCCATTAGTATCTTCCTCAAACTTTGCCTTTAACCATTCATAGTCATTAATTTTACTTAATGCATCATCATCACCGGCATGCGTTGTTCCATATTCTCTTCCTGCATTAGCACCCGCTATTGCATATTCTCCAAACTTTGCATCGTTATTAACAGTACACCATATTTCTAAACGCTCATCAGTCTCACCTTGTTTAGACCTGTGAATGACACTTGATGATAGTTTAGTACACTCTCTGAAAGCAGACTTCCAGGTGTCATATGGATTAGTATTAAATGCTGTGTAGTTTGCTTCTGATGGCATTGGCTTGAACTTGTCAGATATAGAAGTTGTAAAGTCAACACGCCATTCTTTAGCATCACGTAGCAATTGTGTTGGAAATAGTTTTAGTCCACCAAAACCATAAACTAATCCGTTAATTGGATTCCTAGATTTCCAAACATGAACTGTATCTTCATCCCATACTGTTGGAAAATAATCAAACTTAAAGTCATCAAGTAAAATAGCATCAGCATCAATCACATAAAACATTTTTGTATCTGCTATCTCTGATGCTCTTTGGTGTGCATTAAAGATACCTTTCACACCATGAACTCTTTTAGCATGTGGGACTTTCTCTAACAACTTGGCAAAGTTTGCATCTGCTTCTGGTTCCTGATAACTTAACATAACAACATCGTAAGGAATATCCTGTGCTTTAATCAATTCAGATTTAACAGGCTTCTTATTCTTAAATGTCATCTTTCTTATCTTATCACTGTTTGGTTTAAGATGAAGTAATGCTTGTGCTGGAATCAATTTCAGTCCACCATATTGGTGAACAAATCCAGTTGATGGGTTTACTTTCGGCCACACATGAAAATGAGATGCATGGTGTCTATCAACATAAAGTGTTCGGTCAAAGTCAGTTAGAATATCAACATCATTATCAATTGCCCAGAAATATCCAGTATCAGTTTTCTTTGCGGCTTGAATGTAAGTTTCTTCTAAAGGTCCAGTTAGTATCGTAACTGTTTCATCATCTTTGTATTTTTCTGTATTAGAGGCATACATCCCCTCATCAAAATAAAACACTGGGTGACTAGATACCCTTGATGCAACTTCTTCAACTCTAATAATATTCTTAAATCTATCAAAAGAAAAGTCTTCTTTAGATGGTTTAAAACTAGAAAGATGTGGACGATGAACTAGATATACACCAGCACCTGCTTCGCCCTCAGACTTGAATGCGAATACATTTTCTATTGAGAATATATCTGGATAGAAATCGAATGTGAATGTATCTAATAGTTCTACAACAGTATCAACTACCCAATAGAATACTTCTTTCTTTGCTCGTTGATAAGCACTGTATGGGTCACGAGTATCATATCTTTTGATAGACATTTTATCTGGAATACGTGACGCAATCTCTTCATGGAATATGATATTCTTTGGATGATAATCTATATTACTGTACGCAACACCACCATAACCTAATTCTGTTTCGCCATCTCGTTTACTAAACTGCCATAAATGTGTAGGTCCAGTTTCATATAAATCTGGATAGAAGTTACTACTGATTGATGCTGTTTCTTCTAAGTCTGGGTTAATCATCCAGAAACTATAACCAGTTGCTTGTGGTATCGCTTCATCAATAGTTCTTGCTTTAATTACTTGTATCTCATCTATAGTACCAACAGTCTCCATAATATCTTTCTGTTTATCGACATTAGGATTTACAGTAGGTATAAGACGTACACCATTTCGTACTTCTTTACCATTAGCAAGTCTCACATTGAAGTTATGAATAAACTCTCTATCATAACTCATTGGATAATATTCTGGTTTAAAGTTCTTTACATCTTCGTGTACAAGCCAATACATGTCACTGTCTGTCTTGTGGTCAAATGAATGTAAGTCCTTTGTTCTTATGACTTCGAATTCTATATCAGAACAAATAGATTCTTTTTCGTATATCGCATCTCTTCGAAAATTAAATATATCATATGCTTTTTCATCAAACAACTTTCCATCTTTTGGAAATAAACCAACGCCATGATACTCACGTGCGTTTTTAGTAATTGGGTTTACTTTTTGCCAGACTATTATTTTTTGTTTATCTTTTGCAAGACCAAAACCATTTGAGTAATCGAACTCAAAAGAATCATTAACTCTTGTGCCGGGCATAATTAGATAATAGAAATCTGTTCTTGCTTCTTTTCTACACTGTTTATGTACTTGTGTGCTAGACTCACCCTCAACTACATGAATGGTATGTTTATCTTCGAGTCTTTTTAATTCTTCATAACCACAACCTTTGTCCCAAAAGAATATATCATACGCTTCTGTTGTTGGCTTGTATTTTACTTTTTTAGTCTCATGTAATTTGTGTTCACCAGTCATGTAATAAGCATCAGTTATAAAACCTGGGTCTTTTACTTTTACATCATTTGTATTGAATAACTTTATGCCCACTAGACTTCGGAATACATTTCGTTCTTCACAATTCCACATGTGGGTTATCTTATCATTAGACGAGTCTGTTTCATATCCAAAGTCAAAATCAGAATCAACTTTGACTTCTGGGTCAATTATCCAGAAATGTTTTGTATTTGATATAGACGCAATTTTAGATACGGCTGCCTCGACTTTAGGGTCCGACCAATCTTCAAGGTTAATCTTGACCATACGAAAATTAGGGTATACTTCTCGTATTTCATCAAACCTTTCGTTTGTCTCTTTATCAGTCTTGTATGTTAGATAAAATCCATCGTATGCCATCGATATGTCAGTCCAAATTTAGTTGTTGTCTATCCTCTTATTATAACAGATTTTTAGTCAGATGTAAAGACTTTTACGTTATAATGTTTAGAAAATTCAATAGCGTCATGCTCATCATTTACTATTGGTTTCCCTTTTATATTTAGTGAGGTGTTAACTAACATTGGACAGCCAGTTTCTTCTTTGAATCTGGACAGTAGGATATATAAATCTGGATGTTGTAACTGGTTCACTGTCTGTACTCTACTAGTACCGTCTATGTGAACAATAGCAGGAAAATCTTTTGGATGCTTACATTTCGCAACGAACTGCATGTAGGGTGATTGTGTGACGTTCTCTGGCATCTCAAAGTAATCATGTACGTCTTCTTCTAAAATCATTGGTGCAAATGGTCTAAACTTCTGTCTGCGTTTAATCTCATTCATCTTATCTTTAATTGATGGACCTCTTGGGTCTGCTGTAAGTGTGCGATTGCCTAATGCTCTAGGACCAAACTCTGCACGTCCGTTAGCAATGCCAATAATCTCTCCATCAAGTAATGCTTTCAATGATTTCTCTACAGGATAGTCGCCCTCTATATTATGACCAAGATATGGTGATTGCCAATTTAGATTCCAACTAGTACTGTTATACTTCTGTGCAACACCTATAGAACTTCCTGCATCACCAGGATTAGGCATAATCCAAATATCTTTGAAACCATACTTACTTGTTATCATGCTATTCGCTGTGCAATTCAAAGCACAACCGCCCATCATTACTAAGTTTTCAGTAAATGAAACTCTTTCCTTTGCTAACTTTATTACCCTGTCTAACATGACTTCATATATTTCTTGGGTTGCGGCTGCCAAATCAAACATATCTTGCTCTGTATGTAACTCTGGTAAAAGCCAATTACATCCTCTATGTAAGTTTTTCTTAAATGTATGTAATTTATTCGAGTGCGTTTGTATGCCCAACTCTTTCATTATTGCATTCTTTAGAGTTATGCCATTGTATTTTCTATCAGCATCACCATAGGCAGCCATTCCCATAAGAATATACTCATCTTCTTGTGCTTTAAGTCCTAGTCTCTGTGTCATTGCACTATAGAATAGTCCAAAACTATGTGGATATCCTTGAGAATAAACCCTAGACAATTTACCACCAGAACCCTGCCATATTGTCAGAGTTTCCCATTCACCAATGCTATCAATTACCACAACAGCGGCATTTACATAGCCACTTGTATAATATCCACTTGCGGCATGGGTATAATGATGGTCTTGGTATTCAATTGGTATGCCTTTTAATTCTGGAAACTGTTTTAGATACTTTGCTGGCAGTTCATTCATATCAAATGCAGTAGAATATTGACCAGCATATAACTGTCTTACTTTCTTTAAGTATGGATTTTCATACCAAGCAATGACATCCGGTTTACCATACCGAAGTGCTTCTTGGAGAAGTTCGCTATTGAGTAATGGGTCGTTCTTAATTTTAGAGTATCGTTCAGAGTGAGAGGCAAATAGAATTTCGTCTCCCTTTATAATGCTCACTGAAGCATCATGGTTTAAAGCACCACCGACACCAAGAACTGTCTTATGATTATTTGTATATGAACGGGTCACGTTTCTTCAGTTCTGCTAGTCTAATTTTTACTGCTTTTCTGTGTTGATACCATGCCCATGGATATGTTACAATTGACCAAATCTTTTTTAATATATTTTTCATAATTTTATTTATCTTTCGTTTTAGTCGGAACTTCTTACTGCCATCTAACGGTCCAGGTCCAGGTGTGTAATGATTCACTTATCCTTTACCCGCACGTGTGTTTTCAATATCAGCAAATATAATCTCTGCCCAGTCACTGTGTGCTTGTTCGTCTGGATGCATATATCTTTCATCACCTTCTACTGGAAAGAACATTTTCTTTTCATACATATAGGTAAAGAAAGTCTGGTCTTCATATATACGAGTCATATCTAATTGAGCGAACACATCCTTCATGTCTGCTTGTTCACATAACTCTGTGAAGTGTGTCGGTTCAAGTAGATTTGGTGTTAGGTTAAGACTATTAAATATAACGTACTCTAGTCCATTATTCACACAAAAATTCTGTAATGTTAATACTTGAATAAGATAATTGTGAAAATCATAGACTGGTGACCAGAAATGTTTCATATACAATTGATTGAATTTATCTAAGTCTGTATTTGTTTCTTCATTCAATCTAATATTGCCGTGGTATTCGTGTGATGGTATATTATGAATTAATACATTTTGACTTTCAATGAAGTGTTCTCTGCGATTTGGTGCAGTAAGTCCGATTGCTACAAATGGTTTCTTCCCATTTGCAATCAACTCTGAAACATTTGTGATTGTTTGTCTAACAATGTATTGATTACTAATTCCACGTTCTGCGTCAGTTTGAACATCTTCCTTATTAATGCCTAACTTCTCTGCAAGTTTAAAAGGCCATGCTGTATCTTTAAGTGCTAGACCTGTGCCGTACGTAAAACTACATCCATTTGCGTATAACATTTTTAGTCCTTCTTCATAGTGAATGATTCGCCACATCCACAAGTATCACCTGCTAGTGGGTTTTCAAACTGAAAGCCACCATTGATGCCTTCTTGTTTGTAATCTAATTGAGTACCATCAATCATTATTAATGATTTGGTGTCTACGATAATAGTAACACCTTTGTCTTCAAATACATTATCACCTTCGTCTATTTGGTCAGCGAATTCAATGCCATATGCGAAGCCTGAACAACCTGTTGTTGTAACCTTTACTCTAATTCCTATGCCTTTACCTCTATTTTCTAAGAAGTTGTTTACTCTGTTGGCACCCTCTTCGGTTATTGTTAACATCTTATATTCCTTTATACTTCATCTGGATAATCTCTATACAGAAAATGTTGAATTGTTTCTACGTCTACCATGCTATTAAAACTAACATGTTTTGTTTCGATATCGTCATCATTACGAATTACATGTGTCATCGCATCATCTAATTCTTGCATTGTATGAAATTCCATATCAATGCGAAACTCTGGTAAGTCCATACTGCGAAAGCCAAGTTTCATTCGTGTAATACGATAATCATGCATTGTTGGAAGTGAGTCCAGAAATGTTCTCATATTTGTAACGAACTCTACCGGATTTGTGCCTTCTTTTACGTCAGCATATATTGTATAAATGTTCATTAATTAATCTTGTTTCTTTTGATAGTCAGCGATTGCCGATTTGATTGCATCTTCGGCTAGAACTGAGCAGTGAATTTTAACAGGCGGTAATGCCAATTCTTCTACAATATCCATATTCTGTATGGCTTCTGCTTCTTCTAATGTCATTCCTTTTACCCATTCTGTGAGTAAACTACTACTTGCAATTGCCGAACCACAACCATATGTTTTAAACTTTGCATCTGTAATTATACCTTCTTCAATCATAATTTGAAGTTTCATTACGTCTCCACATGCTGGTGCTCCTACCATACCTGTTCCAACTTTGGGGTCGTTCATATCCATTTTACCTACATTTCGTGGGTTTTCATAATGGTCTAACACTTTGTCTGAATAAGCCATTTCCTTTCCTGTAATTTATTAATTAATTATAACACATTTTAGAACTAAATTCAACCAAATACTTATTATAAATCAAGTATCATGGCTTTATTTGCTGGTCCTTTATTTGTCATCAATAGACGCCAATTTCTTTTTCTATTTGATTGATTAATCATCAAAATTGGTAACTTGAATTTTGCATCAACATCAGAAAAATCAATCTCTGTCATTTCTCCCTCTAAGTCACGTTTACGAATTCTAAAGAAGAATTGGTCAGCGCCACCTGTCTTTTTAACAAAATCTTCAACTGTATAGAAGTTTCCATTTAAGTTTAGTTTGCCGTCAACTACTTCACCACTTACATCTGATGGACCTACATAAATCCAATCAATCGGTCCACCCATCGCTTCGTTACCTTTCATCAATTCGTATACATACTTTTCTGGTATACGAAAGAATAAGTTTGGTATTGCGCCGTGAGGGATAACATCTTGGTCTTCTAAACCCATATCTATTAGATATTGCTCTACTTTATCGTATGATTTAGTGATTAATTCAGGAAACATACTGTATACACCAGCAGTTCCACCACCACCAATTGTCATTGATGATGAGGCTTTCATAGAAATTCCATGCTCTTTGCCATTAGTATCAGTAATATAGATATCAATATAAGGTTCTTTGCCCAGTGAATTCATGCCACCAAGTGAACGAGCCGATTTTACTGTAATACCCATTTCTTCAATAACTACACCAGCATTTGCATTTAGAAAATTAACTAATCCATGCTCTTGTCGTTCTGATGTGTCTGCTTTACTACCACCAGTGCCACCAAATTCTGTTGTTTTTTGTAACCTAGACAAAAGAATTTGTTCGCCATTCATAGTTTCGTACTTAGTTGGAATATTTCTATCTTGTAGTTGCTGTATTAATTCATCAGAAGGCTTCAATACAACAGATGGTTCAGTCTCGCCCACTTTTGTAAAGGGTGCGTTCTTACTAATCATGTCTATGAACAATTGTAGGTTATCACGTTTACCCAACTCATTTCTGGATAAACCTGCTTCGTTGAATATCTCAAATGCTCTCATGTTTGCTCCTAATTAAAATTAATGCTTCTACTCTATTTATCTTATGATTGTACTAAATACTATTAGATAATAGAGAGGAAGTAACAATGATTATAAATGCAGTTGATGATGCCAATGATTTGTTTGAGGTTAAAAATCCAATATCACAAGAAACTATGGAAGAACTTAATAAACTCGATTTGTTATCTCTTCCAACTATAGAAAACCCAGGACAAGAACTATGGGACAGAGTAGCAATCAATAAAGACAGTCATCCAGTTTTTGATAAAATAGAATTAGAAATGAATACGCATTGTGGTTTAATAAGCAAAGCAGTAGATAGAGAAGTTAAATCATTGTGGGCTGTATTTTGGTTAGATTATGAAGGCTTCACTATCGCCCCTCATGTAGATGCATCTGGAGTAGATATAGCATTACAACTTTATTTAAAAGATTTGCCATATGCCGGAACTAGATTTTTCACACCGGATCCTAATGATATGTACGAAAAGAATGATAATCAAAGATGGCATTGGAGACCAGGTAGTAAAGAATATTCAGACAAAGACCCGATGTTACCAATACGTTCTATACCTAGAAAGAAATTTAGATGTATTGCGAATACTGGATATATTATGAAGAACCATCCAGCACAACTTCATAGTGTTCCTGTTGTATTGAAAAAGGGAGAACTAAGACTGTCTGCTTATTTTCATATGCGTTTTTAACTAATATCCTGCTTTTTGGATATTCTTAACAACTTCATCTGATAATTTAATTGACTGAGGTACAGTTTTATTGTCTGCGTCTCTTTCACGCACTATGTCTCTCACATGCGTAAATGGACTCATTGGTGGTAATGGACTGGGCCTAGAATGGTTTGCTTTACTCTTCTTCGATAGAGTTAAGTCCCTTATTTTTCCTAGTATCTCTTTAATTTGTTCTTTTGTTGGCATTTCTAAACCCAGTTAATTGTTGCGGTATTTTATTCCGCTGTCTAGTTGTTGTAATTGTATTTATTATTAATTTTAAAACTACTGAGTTAATGATTAGTTTTTATAAGTTTTAAGCAACTCTCTTATGGGACGGGTAAGTTCTTTAATATTGCTTAATGGCTCTTCGTTTATAATCTCACACAATTTTAAATATTCAGATTCAACATCCATTATAATTTTACTAATATCAATAGTATGAGCATTGTCTCCATATCTCCACACATTATCTTTAACCCAAGGAAATTGTTTATTGAACCACAATTCTTCCCAATCAGATTTGTCGTTTTCTTCTCTATTTTGTTGTACGCCCCAAGCCACCCATCTATTTAATATTTCATGTTTTAAGAATAAAGAAGTATTGCTTAATACAGGAACAATAATTGACTTTGGTTGAACTTG
>Ga0228674_1000058_pt1 | contig 89438 bp, 83 predicted proteins | sample 1D_rmetaG_FD_189054 | JGI IMG/M metagenome (GOLD analysis project Ga0228674, IMG submission 189054) | Seawater microbial communities from Monterey Bay, California, United States - 1D_r | ecosystem: Environmental > Aquatic > Marine > Coastal | place: USA: California | collected 2016-09-26
ACCCGTGCGCCGGTCGTCAGCGAGTGCAAGCACTCCTGTTACCCCTCGACTTGCATGTGTTAAGCCTGCCGCTAGCGTTCATCCTGAGCCAGGATCAAACTCTTCATTGTATATCTTTAATAATATATATGAATAAGTTTCAAAAGAATTTGTTTAACGAAGTTAAACATTGGTTACTTTACTCTTTGTTTACGCTGTCAATTTCAATTGTGTCAATGAACAATCTAGGAAAATTAAAATCAGTATAATCTCAACCAATAACTCCCCTAAATCTTTGTAGAAATGTTAGACTCGAACTAACAACATTTTTTACCCTAAAATGCCTTCCAAAACCTCTGTGAACTTTGCTTGTTTTTCTAAGCGGTTGCAAATGTAAAAACTATTTTCTAATCAACAAGAAAAAAAATGCGTTTTTTTATTTCTTTTTACTTCACAACAATTCAAAAAACTAAAACGATATAAATTATACAAACTCATACCCCCAAAATGGGACGCAAAGATACTATTTATTTGAAAAATATTACAAGAAAAATCATGAATATTTATTGGAAAATGGTAACTATTTAACCATCATACACTTAAATCAAAAAGAAATTTAATTCCACAATGCAAAACTTTGTTTTAATTAATTGTGTTCATCTTACTTTTCTAATATCTTTGTAGCTTTATTATAACCAGATATCCAAATAATGATTAAAGTTACTTTACCTGATGGAAGTATTAAAGAATTTGAATCAAATTCTACTCCTTTTGATGTTGCAAGAAGTATTAGTGAAGGATTAGCGAGAAATATCATCTCTGCGAGCTATAACGGTACAACGGTAGAAACAACTACACCAATAACATCAGATGGAGCCCTGGTTTTGTATACATTTAATGATGACGAAGGGAAGAAAGCATTTTGGCACTCTTCTGCCCATGTTTTAGCGGAAACAATTTTAGAATTTTATCCAAACGCTAAGCTCACCATTGGACCAGCTATCGAAAATGGTTTTTATTACGATATAGATCTTGGTGAAGATGTACTATCAGAAAAAGATTTTCAACAAATTGAAAAAAAGTTTTTAGAATTAGCAAGAGGCAAACATGAATTTAAAATGCGATCTGTATCTAAAACAGATGCATTGGCATTATACAACAAAGAAAACAATCCTTATAAAGTAGAACTAATTGAGGGATTAACAGATGGTGACATAACCTTTTGTGACCACAATAATTTTACTGACTTGTGTCGTGGCGGACACATTCCTAACACAGGAATAATTAAAGCAATTAAAATTATGAATGTTGCAGGAGCGTATTGGCGTGGTGACGAGAAAAATAATCAACTAACAAGGGTATATGCCATTTCTTTTCCAAAGCAAAAAATGCTCACAGAATATTTGTCCTTGATTGAGGAAGCCAAGAAAAGAGACCATAGAAAACTTGGAAAAGAGCTTGAACTGTTTACCTTTTCACAAACTGTTGGTCCTGGACTACCTCTATGGTTGCCTAAAGGTGCAGAGCTGAGAAGTCGTTTGCAAGCTTTTTTAAATAAAGCTCAAAAGAAAGCGGGCTACCAAATGGTGATGACACCACATATAGGTCAAAAGCAGTTATACGTAACTTCTGGACACTACGCGAAATATGGAGAAGACAGTTTTCAACCGATTACCACACCAAAACAGGATGAAGAGTTCTTGCTAAAACCTATGAACTGCCCTCATCATTGTGAGATATACAAATACAAGCCTCACTCTTATAAAGATCTTCCTATTCGTTATGCAGAATTCGGTACAGTATACAGATATGAACAAAGTGGAGAACTTCACGGTTTGACAAGAGTACGAGGCTTTACCCAAGACGATGCCCATATTTTTTGTACACCTGAACAATTAGATCAGGAGTTTAAAAATGTGATTGATTTAGTTCTTTATGTATTTAGATCTCTTGGTTTTGATAATTTTACAGCACAAGTCTCCATAAGAGATCTTGAAAAACCTGAAAAATATATTGGATCTGTTGAGAATTGGGAAAAATCTGAAAAAGCAATTATTACCGCTGCAAAAGACAAAGGTTTGGATTTTGTTATTGAAGAAGGGGAAGCTGCTTTTTATGGTCCAAAACTTGATTTCATGGTAAAGGATGCCCTTGGAAGAAGTTGGCAATTGGGTACCATACAGGTTGATTATAATTTACCAGAGCGTTTTGATCTTTCCTTCAAAGGAGGAGATAATGAATTACACAGACCCGTTATGATTCATCGTGCACCGTTTGGATCTATGGAACGTTTTATTGCGATACTTCTTGAACACACAGGTGGAAACTTTCCTTTGTGGTTAATACCAGAGCAAGTTATTGTACTGCCAATCAGTGAGAAATATGAAAAATATACTGAAAAAGTTTTACATTTGTTAGAAAATTCCGAAATTCGCGCCCTCGCTGATCACAGGAATGAGAAAACTGGTCGAAAGATTAGAGATGCAGAAGTAAGCAAGATACCTTTTATGCTCGTAGTGGGTGAGAAAGAGGAGAAAGAAGGTACTGTATCGGTCAGAAGACATGGTGAAGGAGATAAAGGATCATATAGCATTGAAGATTTTATAGCTCTAATAAAGAAAGAAATAGAGAAAACTATAATACCTTTTCATAATTAGTAACAACACCTGTTAAAACAGGATTAAATTTATAAGCCATAGCAATCAGGAGAAAAAGGTCTAGAGGACCATCAAGAGTAATCAAGGAAGATCAACACAGAATTAACGATAGAATTCGTTATGTCGATGAAGTTAGGTTGGTAGGAGACAATATTAAGGTAGACGTTTATCCTTTAGCTGTAGCTAAAGAGATGGCACGAGAACTAGAATTAGATTTGGTTGAGATTTCACCTAAAGCTGTTCCTCCAGTTTGTAAAATTATTGATTACCAAAAATTCTTGTATGAGCAAAAAAAGCGAGATAAAGCTATGAAGTCTAAAGCGACTAAAGTGATTATCAAAGAAATTCGTTTTGGACCTCAAACTGATGAGCATGATTATGAATTTAAGAAAAAACATGCTATAAAGTTCTTACAAGATGGAGCTAAATTAAAGGCATTTGTGTTTTTTAAAGGAAGATCTATCATCTTTAAAGAACAGGGCCAAATTCTTTTATTAAAATTGGCTCAAGAACTAGAAGAGTATGGTAAAGTAGAACAATTACCAAAATTAGAGGGTAAACGTATGATTATGTTTATCGCTCCGAAAAAAATAAAATAATACTGGAAATTTTTTCAGATAACGATAATAAGCGAAAATAAAAACGAAGGAGAGATGCCTAAAATGAAAACCAAATCTAGTGCTAAGAAACGATTTAAGTTAACTGGTACTGGAAAAATCAAAAGAAAGCATGCGTTTAAAAGTCATATCTTAACAAAGAAGTCTAAAAAACGTAAGCTTAAATTGACGCATGATACTTTGGTACACCAATCTGATGCGCCAAACATTAAGAAACAACTAGCTTTAAAATAAGCTTTTGTTTAGGGAATTTAATTATTAACCATGGAGTTAGGCTCATTTAAGTGTTTATTTTAAACCGCCTACTACAAAAAACAATTTGAATTATGCCAAGATCAGTAAATTCAGTAGCCTCAAGAAAAAGAAGAAAAAAAATCTTGAAGGCAGCAAAAGGTTACTTTGGACGTAGAAAAAACGTTTATACAGTAGCAAAAAATGCGGTGGAAAAAGCAATGTCATATGCTTACAGAGATCGTAAAAACAATAAGAGAAACTTTCGTTCATTATGGGTAATGCGTATTAATGCAGCTGCTCGTTTACACGGAATGTCTTACTCTCAGTTTATGGGTAAAGTAAAAGCTAATAATATAGAGTTAAATCGTAAAGTTTTAGCTGATTTAGCAATGAACAACCCAGAAGCTTTTAAGGCAATTGTTGAAAAAGTAAAATAAATTATTAATTCGCTTATAATAAAAACCCAAACCTAAAAGTTTGGGTTTTTTTATTACTTTTCATTTTATTAAAATTTAACCATATGAAGTCTATTTACTTATTTAGTATTGCTCTATTTATATTAGCTCCATCGTTCGCTCAACAAAAGGACACCTCCAGTGTTTCAGGAAAATTTAATTTAATTTACAATACTTCTAGCTCCTACAAAGAATTTAAAGTCATTAGAAAAAGTAGGTTTTTGAATTTGAGAGATCAAGTCTCAGATTCTATAAAACTCCTTAACAATAAACTTGAATTAAAAGGAGAAAAAATAAATACCTTAGAGCAAGACTTAAACAATATAAATAAAGTACTCTTAAATAGTATCGCTGAAAAAACAGCTGCTATTCAAATGAAAAACAGTATATTTTTCTTTGGATTGAAACTACATAAAAGTAGTTATAAATTTATGAACTGGATTATTTTCACTCTTCTTGTGGGTGCTCTAAGTTTTTTTATATATAAATATAAATCAAGTTATCGAATCATATTGGGTGCTAAGGAAAGTCTTCAAGAATCAGAAGAGGAATTGGTTAAGTTTAAAAAAAGATCAATGGAAAATGATCAAAAACTAAGAAGACAATTACAAGACGAGATCAATAAACAAAGAGGAATTTAACTAGTGTCTGTTGTTATATACTATCGCCTAACTCTTTTAACTTTTCTGTATTTTCAGCCAACATGAGTTCATCAATAATTTTTTGAATATCTCCATTTACAATATTTGACAAATCATACAGTGTTAATCCAATTCGATGGTCGGTTACTCTACCCTGTGGATAATTGTAAGTTCTAATTTTTGCAGAGCGGTCTCCAGAAGAAACCATAGAACCTCTTTTAGCTGCATCTTCAGCATTTTTCTTTGCTAATTCTAAATCATATAGACGTGATCGTAGTACTTTAAATGCTTTTTCTTTATTTTTATGTTGCGATTTCTGATCTTGACATTGAGCAACTAAACCTGTAGGAATGTGAGTTAATCGAACTGCAGAATACGTTGTATTTACAGATTGCCCTCCAGGCCCTGAAGAACAGAAAAAATCTATTCTTACCTCTTTAGGATTAATTTCAACATCAAATTCTTCAGCCTCTGGAAACACCATACATGTTGCTGCTGAAGTATGAACTCTTCCTTGTGTTTCGGTTTGAGGTACGCGTTGAACTCGATGAACACCAGCCTCAAACTTTAAAGTTCCATAGACATCATTCCCTGAAACTTCAAATTGAATTTCTTTAAATCCTCCATTAGTTCCCTCACTGAAATCTACTGTGGAAACTTTCCATCCTCTACTTTCACAATATTTTGTATACATTCTAAACAAATCTCCTGCAAAAATACTTGCCTCGTCACCACCTGTTCCTGCTCTCAATTCTACAACTGCATTTTTTGAATCTTCTGGATCTTTTGGAATTAATAAGAATTTAATTTCTTCCTCTAATTCAGGTATACGATTAGAAGCCTCCTCCATTTCCATTTTGGCCATTTCAACCATCTCAGCATCTGATCCGTCGGCTATTATTTCTTTGGCTTCTTCTATGTTATTTAGTAAAGTTTGATACTCCTCTCCTCTTTTCACAACATTTCCAAGATCTTTATACTCCTTACTAAGGTGAGCATATCGTTTTTGATCCATGATGATTTCTGGTTGAATAATCAAGTCAGAAACTTCATCATAACGCTGTTTAATAATTCTAATTTTGTCTAACATTAGGTATCTTTTCTTTGGAAGCTAAATTACAATTTTTATGAGATTAATAAATTTAAAAGTAGCTTTAAATACTAGTACTCAAAAACTCCAAATTCACTTTTAATCGTTAATTTTTTTTCATCAGAAACCTCAACTCTACCAATAATTTTTGCATCTACGTTGAAAGATTTAGAAATCTTTATGATGTCCTGTGCAACTTCAGGTGAGGTATAAATTTCCATTCTATGCCCGCAATTAAATACTTGATACATTTCTTTCCAATCTGTTTTAGATTGTTCTTGAATAAGTTTGAATAGCGGAGGAATGTCAAACATATTATCTTTAACAATATGTAAATCATCAACAAAATGAAGAATCTTAGTTTGAGCACCTCCAGAACAATGAATCATCCCATGAATGGACTCAGAAGTATATTTTGATAAAATCTCTTTAATTATTGGAGCATAGGTTCTTGTAGGAGACAATACTAGCTTTCCAGCATTTAGAGGAGAGTTATTTATTGGATCGGTTAATTTTATAGTTCCCGAATACACCAAATCCTCTGGCACAGCAGCATCAAAACTTTCAGGATATTTTTCAGCTAAGTATTTATGAAAAACATCATGTCTTGCGGAAGTTAATCCATTTGACCCCATACCACCATTATATTCAGACTCATAAGTGGATTGACCAAAGGATGCCAAACCAACAATTACATCACCTGACCTAATGTTTGAGTTATCTATGACATCACTTCTTTTCATTCTGGCAGTAACCGTAGAATCAACTATTATTGTTTTTACTAAATCTCCAACATCTGCTGTTTCCCCCCCAGTTGAATGAATAGTAACTCCAAACTTTTTTAAATCTTCAATTAACTCCTCTGTGCCATTAATGATTGCCGATAAAACATCACCAGGTATTTTATTTTTATTTCTACCAATAGTAGATGATAACATGATATGATTTGTAGCACCAACACAAAGTAGATCATCTATGTTCATAATTAATGCATCTTGTGCTATCCCTTTCCATACAGACAGGTCACCTGTTTCTTTCCAATACATGTAGGCTAGTGAAGATTTGGTTCCTGCACCATCTGCATGCATGACTAAGCAATAATCATTATCATTAGTTAAGTAGTCTGGAACTATTTTACAAAATGATTTTGGATACAATCCTTTATCAATATTTTTTATTGCATTGTGGACATCTTCTTTAGAAGCTGAAACACCTCTTTGAGCATATCTTTTTGAAACTTCTTGACTCATTTTAATGAAACATTTTGCACAAAAGTACGGATTGTTTTCTTTTTCAGTATTAAATTTCAAAAACGAAAACGTTGTAGTAATTTTTAGTAAAAAAAACAGGTTTTTAAATTCTCAAAATTTCATGTTTTTTTTGAAGAAAACTAATTCTAACACCCTCTTTATTAGCAATTTAATAATTGTGAATAAAGTTTTAAAAAAAAAATCATTTTCACTAATTAATATAAGTTTTAAATACTGTTTTCGTTTTATATTTGTAAAAATTAACTCACTAAACTACACTATGAGCAAGTCTAAATTAGAGTACATTTGGCTAGACGGTTACTATCCAACTCAAAACATGCGAAGCAAGACTAAAGTCGAAAATGATTTTAGCGGAAAATTAGAAGATTGTCCAATATGGTCTTTTGATGGTTCATCAACAAAACAAGCGTCTGGAGATTCTTCAGATTGTTTATTAAAGCCTGTGGCTATTTATCCTGATCCTGCAAGAAGAGATGGATACTTAGTAATGACTGAGGTTTTAAATGCTGATGGAACACCTCACGAGTCTAATGGTAGAGCTACCATTGAAGATGAAGATAACGATTTTTGGTTCGGTTTTGAACAAGAGTACTTTATCATGGATACCAAAACACAATTACCTCTTGGTTTTCCAATTGGTGGATATCCTGCTCCTCAAGGGATGTATTACTGTTCTGTAGGAGGAAAAAATACCCATGGAAGGGAGTTAGTAGAGAAACATGCAGATCTGTGTATTGATGCTGGATTAAACTTTGAAGGAATTAACCAAGAGGTTGCTTCTGGACAGTGGGAATTCCAACTCTTTGCGAAAGGAGCTAAAAAAGCTGGAGATGAAATATGGGTTGCTCGTTATCTATTAGACAGATTAACTGAACAATATGGGTACTATATTGAGTATCATCCAAAACCATTAGGAAAAGATATGGATTGGAACGGTTCTGGTATGCATGCAAATTTCTCTAACACTGTTCTAAGAACTTGTGGTTCTAAAGAAACTTACGAAAAAATTTGTGAAGCATTTAGACCTGTAGTTCAAGAACATATCGATGTATATGGAGAGTTTAATGATCAACGTTTAACAGGAGATCATGAGACTGCTGCCATCACTGATTTCTCATATGGAGTATCAGACAGAGGTGCGTCAATTAGAATCCCAATCATTACCGTTGAAAAAGGATGGAAAGGTTGGTTAGAAGACAGAAGACCAGCATCAAATGGAGACCCATATAAAATTGCAGGAAGAATTATTAAAACTGTAAAATCTGCTGACATCAAATAGTTAGCATAATTAAATATTAGAAACCGCAAAAATTTAATTTTTGCGGTTTTTTTATATCATAGTTTGATATAAAAAAGCGATATAAAGCAACAGAAGAAAAATACCGCTTTTTCTTTTTAATTCCATTTTTTTGGGCAACAAAACTAAGATTGGCAAAACCATAGATACTAATAACATCCAATAGATATCATTGGTATAGATTACATGATCATTTGCGTTAATTGGAGTAATTATGGAAGTAATTCCAACAACTGCAAGAATATTAAATATATTAGACCCAACAAGATTACCCAAAGAAATTGCTTTTTCCTTTTTTAGAACCGCGATAATTGATGCAGCCAATTCAGGTATGCTAGTTCCAACAGATACAACAGTTACTCCTATAAGCCTATCACTAACGCCAAGCGTGATTGCTAAATCTGTAGCTCCAGTAATTAACATTTCCGATCCTCCCCATAAACCAAGGCTACCTATGGTAAACCATGTAAACGTTTTGTAGACAGGTAAAATATCTTCATCCTCTGGTAGATCATCTGTAAGCTCTTGGTTTTGAAAACGGAATAGATACACCAAGAAAAATACTAAGAAGAGCACAAAAATAAGTCCCTCAACATCAGATAGTACATAATCATTATGAAGAAAAAAGTACAATAAAAGGGAGGCAATCATCATTACAGGCCAATTGGTTGTAAAAAAACTTTTTTGAACATCCATTCCAGCAATTAGCAAAGTAATTCCAAGTACCAAAGCCAAATTAGCAATATTGGAACCAATTACATTACCAAGAGCAAGATCTGAATAACCATTTAAGGCAGAATTTATACTGACGATAAGTTCAGGTGCAGAGGTTGCAAATGAGACCACAGTCATTCCAATAATAATTTTTGGGATTTTTAAACTTAAAGAGATTGACACTGCAGACTTTAATAGCCAATTCCCTCCAAGAATTAATAAAATAAAGCCGACCAATATTAAAAAAAAACTCATATTATATTTTTCTAAAACGAAGATACATTTTTATACGTTTCTCTTATCTAAAAAGATGGAATTGATCTAAAAAGAGGTTTTTAGAGTTGAAATGAAAAAAAAATGCCGGAAAAACCCTTTATTTTATTACATAAATAAATATAAAGTATAAATTAAGATTTAATTTATTAACCTATTTGTAGTAATAAATGTTACATAATTAAACTAAATTATTACATATACTTAATAATATAAAATACATTACATCTTTTTTATTGATTTTTCTTGTTAGATATGATTTCAATAGTATATATTGAATAAACAATTCTAGAATTACTAAAAATATAATCTTAAAAAACAAAAAAACATGATCACATTTACTTTAAAAATCATTGAATTATCACTCATTATATTTTCATATTTAATATTCTAGAATACAATAAGTTTGGAAAAATTATCAGATTTTTTTCTATTCAATTTAATAATCAAATGCTTTAATAAATTTATAACTCACTAAACCGAAAAATACAAGATTTATTATTTTCGTTATCTTTGAACAAGAACTCTTGTTACATGAAAAAAAAGATTTTTAAATTAATGGCAAAACTTAATAAAGTTATCCTTCCATCGTTTACAAAAAAAAGATTGGATCTAGCTAAAGCATCAAAAATTCAGTTGGTTATTATTGGGTGGAGAAGTTATATAACTTTAAATGCATTAGATTAAAATTTAGAACTATGAATACAGAATATTCAAAAATATACACCAGCTCGTTTATAATCATCAACGGTTTAAGAAGCCTTCTTGCAGAAAATAACATTATATCCTTAGTTAAAAATCATCCTGAATCTGCCAGACTAGCAGGTTTTGGGGTAACTATGGACTCAGTAGAATTATTTGTACTTAAAAAAGATTTAGAAAAATCTGAAGGCATTATCAATACTTTTAAAAAAGAAATTAATTCTTAAAAAAGACAAACTATACTTTCTAAATAAGAAAAACACTATTATATTTGCATCCGAATTTGGCCATGTGGCGCAACTGAATAGCGCACTTGATTACGGCTCAAGAGGTTACAGGTTTGAATCCTGTCATGGTCACGAATAAATAGTACAATTAAAAAAAACGCCAAGCTTGCTTGAGCGTTTTTTTGTTTGTGCTATTTTCAAAGCGGAGCTTTATCAGGATCAGCGAAGCTACTCCTCAACATAAAAGAAAGACTTTTTTATCCTATTTAAATTTAAGACTTAATTGCCCCATAGAATGAAAATCCAACAGCTAAAGCTCCAGAAATTAGAAAATATAAAGGTGGACTGAAGTTATCATTAGTTAGCATTCTATATACTAAATCTAATAAGATTACGGAACCTGCTAACCCCCATCCAGTTAATCCTTTTTTAGCATCTTCACCTTTAATTCCTCTAATCATAAAAGTTAAAATACCAAGACCTAAAAATGCAGTAGCTGTATTCATATTTCCCCCTACGGCAGCCTCTAAGCTAGCAGTATCAGCGCCACTTTGTAGTGCAATTTGTTCAGCCATAAAATATAGCATCAGTCCTACAATTAAATTGTAAATAGCACAAATCGTAAATATTATTTTTGAATTCATCTTAAATAGTTTTTTATTAATAACATTTAAATATAATAAAAATATTATTAGTTGTATTTTGAAACTAAATAAAAAGATATAAGCACTTAAATTTAGTACAATAAATGCATCTTAGATTTGTTTTTCCAACCCGCTTTGTAGGCATATTCCACAAAATAAATTTTAAGATCAGATTTATAGGCGGAATTCACAAAATAAATTTTCTTATCAGCCTTATAATCAGCATTAGTAAAAAACCACTTTCCATTGTTTTCACCTGCTTTATAATCTGAAGATACCTTATACACAAGTAGGTCAGCTTTATAATCTGAACTTACTACAAAAACTTTAATATCTGCCTTATAATCTTTATTTACTGAAAAAACTTTCTGAGCTTTGATTAATGGTGTTACAAAAAAAAATGTTACAAGAATCAAATATTTCATATGAATATTACTTGTTATACAACTCTTCAAACTCAAACCTTGAAACTGGTTTAGAACTGATCCTTGCAATTGAATCACAATAAATTTCTAGAAATGCAGATGAATATTGTGACATGCTTTGATTTGAATAATTAGAAATTAAATTTGCTGTATAATGGTTTTTATGAATAGAGTCTAACTGAACGTTAACAAGTTGTGCATTTACCGTTACCTCTAAAGACGCATTTTGAAAAACCTTTTGAACATCATCATCAAATTTTTTAAGCACAACTGGTATTAACAATTGATTGCGATCATCTATATACTTACAGCTTTTCTTTTGACTGCAATTAACAAATAGTAAGCACAGTACAGAAAAAATTATTAAGTTCATTTTCATTTCTAAAGTTTTAAATGCCATTTTTTGTAAGTTTATTTTATTCTTAAGATTATACCTATCCTAAATATCTTCTTAAAGCAACTCTATGTTCTGGTTTACTTTTATCATAATTTGTCACTAAAAGTTCTAGAATTTCAGGAGGTTTTATTCCAATATCTGCCTTTTTTAAATATTTAGACACATATAAATTAAAAATTGCTTCCTCTTTCTCAAATATTAGGAAGTGTTGAGAATTAAGCTCTGTAAAAGAAATTTGATTTCCGTTAAAAGCGTTTGATTGGTCTTTTTTGAATGGAGAAAAATCAAAATACTTAAAGACATTTTCCATTCTATACCAATTCTGCTGAAAGTCCTAAACTTAACAATTTAGAACAACGAGGTTCTAAATCTTTAAGCTCACCTGTTTTTACGGTACATTTCCCTTTAAAATGAACCAACCAAGTACATTGCTCTGCTTGTTCTACTGTATGCTGACAAACAGTTATTAAAGAATTAATTACAAAATCAAATGTATTTACTTCATCGTTATGTAATACAATATGATGTTGATTTACCTCTTTTTCTAGGACATCATCTTCTTCCTTAAACTTTTCTTTAGTACTCATTAAAACAAATTTATGAAAAACTTTTATGGTTTTATATACTTTAATGCAACCCAATTGTTCTTTTGTATCATTTTTTGAAATATTAGCCCACATTTAGTTACTTCATCTTCTATAATGGCCACATCTTCTTTATAAAATCCACTAAGTAATAAAATTCCTTTTTCATGTAAACAATCTGTGTAAGTTTTCATGTCTGAAAGTAAAATATTCCTATTGATATTAGCGATAATAAGATCATATTTATTTTCTTTTAATACGGAAGCATCTCCTTCAAGGACCGTGATGTGATGACAATCATTTCTTTGAACATTCTCTAAGGAGTTTTGATAACACCAATTATCAATATCTATTGCATCTATAGGATTTGCTCCTTTCATTTCGGCAAAAATGGCTAAAATACCAGTACCACAACCCATGTCTAGTACTCTTTTATTATTTAAATCTAGCGCTAATAAATGTTGAATCATCATGTGAGTTGTTTCATGATGCCCTGTTCCAAAACTCATTTTGGGTTCTATAACAATATCAAAATTCAAAGAAGGGTTTTCGTGAAATGGAGCGCGAACACTCACTTGTCCATCAACTTGGATTGGATTAAAATTTTTCTCCCATTCTTTATTCCAATTGGTTTGAACAACTTCATGATGGCTAAAACTAATTTCAAATTCAGGTGAATCTAAAATAAACAGATGATCTAAAATTTTAGAGCTCCATTCTTGTTTTTGAATGTAAGCAATTACTCCATTATCATTCTCAACAAAGCTTTCAAAACCCACATTGCCAAGTTCTGCTATTAATATTTCGGTAGCTGGATTTCTTGGTGACACAGAAAATTCATAGGCGATGTAAATCGAATCCATAAAATAGAAAAATATTAAAAAGCAGAAATAATTGCAGTAAAGTCTGATGCTTTTAATGAAGCACCTCCAATTAATCCTCCATCAACATCTTTTTTAGAGAAAATTTCTTTGGCGTTCGTTGGCTTTACGCTACCTCCATATAATATAGAAACATTTTCAGCAACAGAGCTACCATAAGTAGTTTCAAGTAAATTTCTTATAAAGGCATGCATTTCTTGAGCTTGCTCTGGAGTTGCAGTTTCTCCTGTACCAATTGCCCACACAGGCTCATAGGCTAAAATAATATGTTCCCATGAAGATGCACTTAAGGAAAGAACTACATTTTTCAATTGACTTTCTACAACATTGAAGTGATTTTCAGATTTTCGATCCTCTAATGATTCACCAAAACAAAAAATTACTTCCATATTATTTTCAAGAGCTGATACTACTTTTTCGGTTAAAATTTGGTCTCCTTCTCCAAAATAGGATCTTCTTTCTGAATGGCCCAAAATAACAGTTTTAACTCCCACACCTTTCAACATTTCGGCAGAAATTTCACCCGTAAATGCTCCACTTTTAGCTTGATGCATGTTCTGAGCTGAGACTTCAATTATTGAATCCTGAGTTGAGGCTACTGCAGAAGATAAATTTATAGAGGTCGGTGATATTATAACTCTACAGTTAACTGAAACACCATCTAAAGCTTCATTTAAATCATGTATTAAAGACTTTGTTTGAGTTGCATCATTATTCATTTTCCAATTTCCTGCAACGATATTATTTCTCATATTTTTATAATTTTTAAAAACAGCTAAATTACTTAATTTTTGAAGGCTTTTAGAATGTTTTTATCTGTAATTTTTGTTGCTTTAAATACTATAATTTCTCCCAATTCATTTACAACTATATACCTAGGAATCCACCATAGTCCTAAAAATCTCCCAAACGCTCCTTTTTTACCTGTTTTCATATAGTAATGATCTCCTTTTATTTTTAAACGATCTACGGCTTTTATCCAGTGCTTTTTACTTTTATCTAACGATAGGAAAACATAATGAACTTCGGAATTTTCTTGTTGTAATTTTTTCAGTTCTGATAAAGTTACTATACAATCTCTACACCAAGAAGCCCAAATATCTATGAGAATTTTTTCTCCTTTATGCTTGGTTAAAATAGTATTTAACGTGTACTCTTGGCCGTCGATACTTATAAATTTATCCTGTAGTGCTTCATTTGAAAACTGAGTTGGTCTTTGACACCCAATTGTGACTAGTAATAATGATAAAAATAATTTTTTCATCATTTTAATGTAATCTAATTCTAGGATCTAACCAACTATACATGATATCAACTATGATATTTATGATGATGAATAACGTTGCTATTACTAATACACTTCCCATGATTATGGGTAAATCCAAAGTATTTAATGCATTTACAATTTCTTTCCCAAGTCCATTCCAATTAAAGATGTACTCAACAAAAACAGCACCTGCCAACATGGAGGCAAACCATCCTGAAATTGCTGTAATTACTGGATTTAAAGCATTTTTTAATGCATGGTTTTTAATGACCTGATACTCAGTCAAACCTTTGGCTTTAGCTGTTCTTATGTAATCCTGACTTAACACCTCGAGTAATGAATTTCGCATTAATTGAATGATCACTGCTAGTGGACGAATACCAAGCACTAAACCGGGAAGAATTAAATTTTTCCATTGTATGGTAATCTGTTCACCAAAATCATCAACAACGTATAAACTCCCGGTCATTTCTAGACTCGTATAATTGTGTAATAAAAAACCGAAAATCCAGGCAAACAAAATTGCTGAAAAAAATGAGGGGACACTCATTCCAAAAGTACTGATTACAGCAATTATTCTGTCAAAAAAGGTATCCTTATAAATTGCAGATAGCACCCCAAAAAAGATACCAATTCCAATAGCTATGGAAATTGCAAATAGTGCCAAAATAGCAGTATTGGGGAGTGTTTCAGATATAATCTCTGATACCTTTTTCCCATTTTTCTGAAATGAAGCTCTTAAATAAGGGTATTTTAATACAAGGGTAAAAGTATTGGATGAAAAAAGTGATTTGTATGAATATTTCTCTTTCCTTAAAAAAGTATAATCTTCCGGTAGATTTGAATGAATTGATAGTGGAGATAAATCATTTAAATAATAGAAATATTGAGTAGATAAAGATTGATCAAAACCATATTTTTTTCTAATATTTTTAAGTTGTTCTGAATCTTCTCGTTGATCTAGCATCATTCTTGCTGGGTCTCCAGGCAAAACATTAAACAACAGAAAAATAACAGTAACCACTCCAAGAAGTGTTAAAACACCATAAAAAATCTTGTTAAGTATAAATTGTATCATATTCAATGACTCTAAAACAAAGATAACAGAAAGTCTCAAAAATATGTACCTTTGTATTACTTTTAAAAAGACAGATGACGACAGCAGAGATTGTAACTCAGATTAAAAAAAAGAAATCATTTCTATGTATTGGTTTAGATGTGGATCTGAAGAAAATCCCGGCTTTTCTTCTAGAAAAAGAAGATCCAATATTTGAATTTAACAAAGCTATCATTGATGCCACTCATCATTTATGTGTTGCCTACAAACCCAACACTGCTTTTTATGAAGCGTACGGAATAAAAGGCTGGATTTCTTTAGAAAAAACAATTAAATATATCAACGATAATCATCCTGAAATTTTCACAATAGCTGATGCAAAACGTGGAGATATTGGCAATACTTCAAGCATGTATGCAAAAGCATTCTTTGAAGATTTGTCTTTTGACAGCGTAACGGTGGCCCCTTACATGGGAAAAGATTCTGTAGAACCTTTTTTAGCTTTTAAAAATAAACATACTATTTTACTTGCACTAACCTCCAACACTGGGGCTTTTGATTTTCAAACTAAAGAAATAGAAGGGAAAAAAGTTTATAAACAAGTCCTAGAAACCTCGAAAACTTGGAAAAATGCAGATAATTTAATGTATGTAGTGGGTGCTACGAAAGCGTCCTTTATAGCAGACATTAGAAAAATTATTCCTAATTCATTTTTATTAGTGCCTGGCGTGGGTGCACAAGGTGGAAATTTACAAGAAGTATGTAAATATGGAATGAATAAACAAATAGGATTATTAATCAATTCATCCCGTGGAATACTATATGCATCTAAAAAAGCAGACTTTGCTAGTGCTGCATCTAAAAAAGCAGCAGAATTACAAGCTCAAATGGCTGAGATTTTAAGTTAATTAAAACTTAGAATGTGTCTTTCCTAAATTTATTTTTTAATGATTTCTTTTGTGTAGACACCAAATTTAGATTCAAATCTTAAAAAATAAATCCCAGATTTGAAATAAGAAATATCAAATCTAGAATTGGGTTCAGACAGTGTATAAGCAGCTAATTTTCGACCTAATGTGGAATAAATATTTAGAGTTGTTCCTATTAAATTTCTGGGAACTTTAATACTTATATTATTATCTGTAGGATTTGGATAGATAAGCATTTCTTCCATGTTAGAGTTTTGACTAGACAAAGAACTTTCCTCATAAACTCTCACATAGTCAATTTCCATAATGGATTCATTAAAGTTACTGGGAATACTTCCTCCTAAATTTCCTCCCATAGCAATATTCAGCAATAAATAGTGTAGATTATCATAAGGGATCTCTTGGGTATTTTCTCTTTCAAAAAAGACAACATCATCCAATAAAATTTGAATAGTATTTTCTGTCCAAATCAGTGAATAAATATGGTATTCACCACTGGAGTCATTAATATATGTTGTAGCTCCTTCGTTTTGATAGCTATTGGTATTAGAATTGGAATAATGAAGGTGACCAATAAGGTTCGTTTTATCCCATCCATTTTGCTCCATAATATCAATTTCACCACATACAGGCCAACCAACACTCCCATAAGTACTGCCAAAATAATTTCCTATTTCATTAATATTAGCCCCTAATGTCCATATGGCAGGCCAAGTACCAGCTTCAGCAGGTAATTTAGCCCTAACGTCTACCCTTCCATATTGAAAGGCAAACTTTGAATTTAATCTGGCGGAAGTATAGAGTTTTGTTGAGTTATTGTAAGTATAATTCTCTCTAATAGCTTTAATCTTTAACGAACCATTATTAACGTATGAATTTGTTAATCTATTTGTGTAATGTTGTTGTTCTCCATTCGCCCAATCTGTACCATTTATTATTGGAATAATCTGATGATGCCATTTATTGGAGTCTACCGATCCAGTGTAATTAAATTCATCTGACCAAACTAAGGTGTTAAAAACAGGATCATCATCACCCTCTGATTCCTCAAAAATGAAATCATCAACAAAAGCTTCAACATGCTCATAATTGTTTTCTCCATTTACCTGAATTAATACTCTATTAAAATCTGTCCTAGTAATTGGTGGTGGTGAAGTAGGGTCTAAATTGATGTAATTATCATTTTCAAAATCAAATGTAATTTCTTGCCATTGATCTAAGGAAATGTACTTTATAATTTCACTTTGTGTGGTCCAAGGCTGAGGAAGATTAGCATTTTGAAGTTTTAAAGAAACCTGATTTGTTAGATTACCTGTAACACCAGATGAAGGAACATAGATTTTAAAAGTAAATGCGTTTTTTACCGATAAATCTATATTCTGATTCGTATCAAAACGCACATTTGCATACTGCCCTCCTATGTCGTCATATTTCAAAACCGTACTGGAAGTATTTATTCCTTCAACATAAGGGTTTGCATAAGAACTATCAAGGTTACAATCATCACCTACCCACTGATCGATAGTACCGTTTCCTTCAAAATCGTCTTCAATGATTTGAGAAAACATAGGGATATATAAAAAATAAACCAGTATAAATAGGATGTTTCGCATGTTTAGTATTTTTTTTCAAAAATAGGATGCCATTTCTAATTTCCACAAATATCTACCTATACAAATACCAAACAAGAGAAATTAATTGAAAGCATCTGTGTTTTTATTGTATCCGTATGGACAATGCTTGCAACCACTTTTACAACAGTATCCTCTTTTTAAGTGATACTTCTCTGTGAAAATTTTATACCCTTTTTCGTTTAGGTAGAAATCTTCCTCGACAAATCCATTTTCTTTTTCAAACATGACCTAAAATAAGTTAGAAGAGATGGTGAAAATTTACAACTACACAAGAATAAGAAAAGACTACACTGTTTTGAAATAAAAAACAACTATTTATTTTTTATTTAAACCTGGTGGATATGTAGCAATAATTTTAGAAACGAATTCATTAATACGCTCCTCTCTTTTTTCAATACTACTCATCTGCATGGCTCCAGAACCAATACCTTGCCAAATAAGTTCATTTTTATTTTTATCAATAAAATCAATAAATAAAGTTCCTTCTGTATATTGATTTACATTAAAATTACTACTTCCAAAGAACCATGGGTTAAATCCCCATCCAAACCCATATCCAAAATTAGTATCGGTTACATTGACCCTCTCTCTAGATTTAGTAAAAATACTAATCAATAAATCGGGGTTTTCTGACTTACTGAATCCTTTTTGAATTAATTCATTTTCTATGGCCCTCATAATTCTTTTTTTATCAAGATCTGAAACTGAGGCCTTATCTATACCCTTTTTGTAAAAAGCAAATGTTTTATAGGTTGAAAAATCTACCTTAGTATCATAATCAGAAAAAACCTTTATTGAGGAACAGGAGCTAAGTATAATAACACAAAAGAAAAAAAACAATAATTTAAATATTTTCATAGTCGTAGATTTTAGAGTTTATTAAATAAAGATGAATCTACCGTATTAGGTAGAGTAACTTTTAAGTTTTTTTCTTTTTTCATTGCTCTTTTTATAGCAAAAGAAGCTTCTTCATTTCTAGCCCAATTTCTTCTGGCTATTCCATTATTTACATCCCAAAAAAGCATAGATTTTATTCTTTTGGCTGCTCCTTTACTACCATCAATAAGCATGCCAAATCCACCATTAATAACCTCACCCCATCCAACACCACCTCCGTTGTGAATGGAAACCCAGGTAGCCCCTCTAAAACTATCTCCAATGACATTTTGGATAGCCATATCTGAGGTAAATCTAGAACCATCATAAATATTTGAGGTTTCTCTGAAAGGAGAATCTGTTCCAGAAACATCATGATGATCTCTACCTAAAACAACAGGACCTATTGTGCCTTTTTTTATAGCTTTATTAAACGCCAGAGCTATTTTAATTCTACCTTCAGCATCTGCATATAAAATTCTTGCTTGAGAACCAACCACCAATTCATTTTCTTGGGCACCCTTAATCCATTGAATATTATCAGCCATTTGTTGTTGAATCTCTGGTGGAGCATCTTTCATAATTTTTTCTAAAACTTCACAAGCAATACGATCTGTTTTTTCTAAATCTTTTGGATTTCCGGAAGTACAAACCCATCGAAAAGGTCCAAAACCATAATCGAAACACATGGGGCCCATAATATCTTGAACATAACTTTGATATCTAAAATCAATACCATTTTCTGCCATAATATCTGCTCCAGCTCTACTAGCTTCCAATAAAAAAGCATTACCATAGTCAAAAAAATAAGTTCCTTTAGCCGTATGTTTATTAATTGCCTTTGCATGCCTTCTAATAGTTTCTTGTACTTTCTCCTTAAATAATTTTGGGTTTTCAGCCATCATGACATTGGCATCTTCAAAAGAAATATCACATGGATAATATCCTCCTGCCCACGGATTGTGTAAAGAGGTTTGATCTGAGCCTAAATCTATATGAATATCTTCTACATAAAACTTTTCCCATACCTCAACAATATTCCCTAGATAAGCCAGAGATACTGTTTCTCTATTTTCTTTTGCCAGTCTAACTCTGTCAACCAATGCATCTAAATCAATTATTTTTTCATCGATCCATCCTTGATCTAAACGGACCTGTGTAATTTTAGGATTGACCTCTGCACAAACCGTAATACATCCGGCGATATTTCCAGCTTTAGGTTGGGCCCCACTCATACCACCCAATCCTGCCGTGACAAATAAATTCCCCTTTGGTGATTTTTCTATCTTTCGAAATGCGTTTAAAACAGTGATGGTAGTTCCGTGAACGATACCTTGAGGTCCAATATACATGTAGCTTCCTGCGGTCATTTGCCCGTATTGACTGACGCCCAGAGCATTCATTTTTTCAAGATCATCTGGTTGAGAATAATTGGGTATGGTCATTCCATTAGTAACGACAACTCTCGGAGCATGTTTACCAGAGGGAAATAATCCCATAGGATGTCCTGAATACATAGCTAAAGTTTGTTTTTCTGTCATTTCAGACAAGTACTTCATCGTTAATAAATACTGCGCCCAGTTTTGAAAAACAGCTCCATTTCCTCCATAAGTAATTAATTCATGTGGATGTTGAGCTACTGCTGGGTTCAAATTATTTTGAATCATTAACATGATAGATTTTGCTTGCTCACACTTGCCAGGATATTCAGAGATTGGTCTCGCATACATTTCATAAGTAGGACGAAATCTGTACATGTAAATACGACCATATACTTCTAGTTCTTCAGCAAACTCAGGTAACAAAACCGAATGATGTTTCGCATCAAAATAACGTAATGCATTTCTTAATGCTAACACTTTTTCGTCTTTAGATAAAATATCTTTTCTTTTCGGAGCATGATTAATAGAAGATTCATAGTCCCTTTTACTTGGTAATACATCTGGTATTCCTTGTTGTATTAGCTCTTTAAATGTCATTTGTATCTAAAAGATTAAAAAATAATTGTACATACAAATATAATTGATTTTTAAAACGATTAATTTTTATACCCTTAAAAAAAACATCTTTTTTTTGAAAAATTCGTAAATTGCATTTATATATTCATATTTTTTTTACGAATAATATCATATTTGAATACATATTTACAATAAATAATAATTATTCTATAAAAAGTATTTAGTTGAATCTTAACTCTCCTTAAAAAAATGGAAAATATCACCCCTTACAAACCAATCAATAAAGTTAGAATAGTAACTGCAGCTTCTTTATTTGATGGTCATGATGCATCGATTAATATTATGCGAAGAATTATTCAATCTACTGGAGTTGAAGTCATTCATTTAGGGCATGATAGAAGTGTTGAAGATGTAGTGAATTGCGCCATTCAAGAGGATGTAAATGCCATTGCAATGACCTCTTACCAAGGTGGTCATAATGAATATTTTAAATATATGTATGACTTGTTAAAAGAAAAAAATGCTAGTCACATAAAAATTTTTGGTGGAGGGGGTGGTGTAATTCTTCCAAAAGAAATTAAAGATTTAATGGCCTACGGAATTACTAGGATTTATTCTCCAGATGATGGTAGAGAAATGGGGCTTCAAGGAATGATTAATGATTTGGTGAAACAATCAGATTTCCCTATTGGTAATAAACTAAATGAAGAAATTAATCATTTAAAGCGTCAAGATCCTGGAAGTATTGCTCGAATTATTTCATCTGCCGAAAATTTTCCTGAAACTTCCAAAAAAACTTTATCAGATATCCATAAAAAAAATAAAAATTCTACGACACCAGTTTTAGGAATTACAGGAACTGGTGGATCTGGAAAATCTAGTTTAGTTGATGAATTGGTTCGGAGATTTTTAATTGATTTTCCAACTAAAACCATTGGACTTATCTCTGTAGACCCTTCAAAAAGAAAAACAGGTGGTGCATTATTAGGAGATCGTATTAGAATGAATGCCATCAATAATGAAAGAGTTTATATGAGGTCTTTGGCAACTCGCCAGTCAAATTTAGCCTTATCTAAACATGTAAACGAAGCTATAGAGGTGTTAAAAGCAGCTGAATTTGATTTAATTATTTTAGAAACTTCAGGTATAGGACAATCAGATACAGAAATTATTGAACATTCGGATACCTCACTTTATGTGATGACTCCTGAATTTGGAGCGGCTACTCAGCTAGAAAAAATAGATATGTTAGACTTTGCTAACCTAGTTGCCATTAATAAATTTGATAAACGTGGTGCACTTGATGCTGTTCGTGATGTAAAAAAACAATATATGCGAAATAATAATTTATGGCATATAGACATGAATGACCTACCTGTTTTTGGAACTATAGCCTCACAATTTAACGATCCCGGCATGAATTCGCTTTACAAAGCAATCATGAATAAACTTATAGAAAAAACCGGGGCAGATTTAAATTCCTCCATTGAAATCATTCAGGAAATGTCTGAAAAAATTTTTATCATTCCACCAGCACGAATTCGTTATTTATCTGAAATAGCAGAAAACAACAGATCTTATGATCAAAAGGGACGAAGTCAAGTAGAAGTTGCTCAAAAATTATTTGGAATCTATAAAACAATAGATTCTATACTTAGTACAAAATCGTTATCAATCAATCAGAAAGAGATCCTAACAAAAACAGGAGTAGATCATAAAAACATTCTTGAAAAAACTCCAAAAAATGAATTGCCTTTCATAAAATTACTAATCAATCAGTTTGAAAAAGTAAAAATGGATTTAGACCCCTACAATTGGGAAATTATCCATAATTGGCAGGATAAAATTGAGCGGTATAAAGCTCCTATTTACACCTTTAAAGTACGAAATAAAGACATCAATATAGAAACCCACAGCGAGTCTTTGTCTCATTCTAAAATACCAAAAATATCACTCCCTAAATATGAGGCATGGGGCGATATATTAAAGTGGAACTTGCAAGAAAATGTTCCAGGAGAATTTCCTTTTACAGCTGGGTTATATCCTTTTAAGCGAACTGGGGAAGATCCAACAAGAATGTTTGCTGGAGAGGGTGGTCCTGAAAGAACCAATAGACGTTTTCATTATGTTAGTCTTGGACTAGAAGCTAAACGACTATCTACTGCCTTTGACTCTGTAACCTTGTATGGAAATGACCCTGGACATAGACCTGATATTTACGGTAAAATTGGAAATGCAGGTGTTTCAATTTGTTGTCTAGATGACGCTAAAAAATTGTATTCTGGATTTGACTTAAGTGATCCTAAAACCTCTGTATCCATGACTATTAATGGACCAGCACCAATGTTGTTAGGTTTTTTTATGAATGCTGCCATAGACCAAAACTGTGAAAAATATATAAAAGAACACAACTTAGAAAAAAAGGTTGAATCAACATTAAAAGAAATCTATGATTCAAAAGGGTTAAAAAGACCTATATACAGAGGAGAATTACCGAAGGGCAATAATGGGTTAGGTCTTTTATTGCTAGGTATTACTGGTGATATGGTATTACCAGCCAAGGATTATGAACACATAAAAAAAGAAACTTTAGCTCAAGTTAGGGGGACCGTACAAGCAGATATTTTAAAAGAAGATCAAGCACAAAACACCTGTATATTCTCCACAGAGTTTGCTTTAAGACTTATGGGGGATGTTCAAGAATATTTTATTTCAAAACAAGTACGCAATTTCTATTCTGTTTCAATTTCTGGCTACCATATAGCAGAGGCTGGGGCTAACCCAATTACGCAATTGGCATTAACACTATCTAATGGATTTACTTATATAGAATATTATCTTTCTAGAGGTATGGATATCAACAAATTCGGACCTAACTTATCTTTTTTCTTTTCAAATGGAATAGATCCTGAATATGCAGTGATTGGACGTGTAGCAAGAAAAATATGGGCAAAAGCATTAAAGTACAAATACCAAGCAAACTCAAGAGCTCAAATGCTTAAGTATCATATTCAGACTTCAGGGCGCTCGTTGCATGCCCAAGAAATTGACTTTAACGATATTAGAACTACACTTCAAGCTTTATATGCTATTTATGACAATTGTAATTCTTTGCATACCAATGCTTATGATGAAGCCATAACCACTCCTACAGAAGATTCTGTAAGAAGAGCCATGGCGATTCAATTAATCATCAACAAAGAATTAGGGTTAACAAAAAATGAAAATCCAATTCAAGGATCATTTATTATTGAAGAACTAACCGATTTAGTAGAAGAGGCTGTCCTAAACGAATTTGATAGAATTACAGAAAGAGGCGGTGTGCTAGGAGCAATGGAAACCATGTATCAACGATCTAAAATACAAGAGGAAAGTTTATATTATGAAACATTAAAACACAATGGAGATTTTCCAATAATTGGTGTTAATACATTTTTAAGTTCTAAAGGATCTCCAACTATTCTCCCCTCAGAAGTGATTAGAGCAACAGAAGAAGAAAAACAATTTCAAATACAGACAAAAGAATTATTACATAACGCCAATAAAGATAAAGCTACACATGAATTGAAGGCTTTACAAAACACCGCTATGAAAAATGAAAACTTATTTGAAAAAATTATGGAAACCACTAAAGTATGTTCTTTAGGACAAATAACAACAGCACTTTTTGAAGTTGGTGGACAATATAGGCGTAATATGTAGTTTATAATAAATTACAACCTAATATGATTCTGTGAAATAAATTTGTTGAATTTTTAATAAATATGATGCATAGATTTTAATACTTAAAAACAACTAATAACTATTTTATATATATTTATACATTATAAATTAAAAATAATAAAAATGGATAAATCAAGAGATATAGCAAAAGTAAGACTTCATGATGGTATTGTAGGACTTTTAAATATTGGATCAATTGTATTAGCAAGTGAATTAGGATTAAATTGGATATATATAGCAGTGGGTGTAGCCATTTTACAAATTTTAAGCCCCATCACAAAATTTTGTCCTGTGTATACAATTTTAAATAAGCTAATGCCAGATACTACTCCTATGCAAAACGGGAAATAATTAAATAAAAATGCATCTTTTTTTAATTATTTGAGTCTATTAAATAAATAAACCAAAACTAATAATGATGAAGTGTAAAAATGATTGCAACTGTTCTTGTATTGAATGTATAAATAAAGATTGCGAAAGTTGTACCTGTGACCCTTGTACATGCTCCAATTGCTGCGCTTAAAATACTTACTTTACAACACTGTAATTAACTTAAAATCTAAGTATTCCTCTTGAATAGGAATACCAATCTATATGACAACTAACGAAGTTTGGAACCTATATTCTGAAGATGTAAAAAGTTTTATTTTAAGTAAAGTGAATCAAAAAACTATTGCTGATGATATCTTACAAGATACTTTCATTAAAATTCACACAAAACTTCACACACTAAAAAATACCAAAAAACTTAAATCTTGGGCATTTACTGTTGCTAGAAATTGTGTTTTAGATTTTTTTAGAACCTCGAGAGTAAATCATGGAATTATAGAATTAGTAGAGGATAATTCTATTGAGAAAGAATATCATACCGAAAAAGATTGTCTATTTGGGATCATTCAAAAACTTCCTAAGAAGTATAGAACTCCTTTATTCCTCTCGGATATTAAAGGGATGAAACAAAATGATGTAGCTAAACAACTCCAACAAAATTTAACAACCACTAAATCTCAGATTCAACGCGCTAGAAAACTAATTGCACAAGGGTTTATGGACTGTTGTGGATTTGTTTTAAATGAGCAAGGACATTTAGTTGGTGAATTACAGGAAAAAGAAAACTGTAAGGTTTGTAATTAATCTTTAATTCCCCCCTACCGGTATCGATATATTATTTCCAAAAAATAAAGCATTTAAAAATAGTTTATTAGTACCATACCAAGCACCCCTAAAGTTTGGGTTATCTGCAAATAAAATAGCCCTTCCTTTTCCTATTGGACTTACTAATAACGACGCAGAAGGTTTTAAATAGGTGTTTAAATTAACTGGAGAGATATACCCGTCTATATGAGGATCTGCTGAGTATTTTGCAACGGTAGCATACGGGTTTTTGCTAGGTTTTAAAAATACAGTATTGTTTTTATAAACTGGTAATTTAACATCTCTAAATCCGAAGCCTAGCGGATGTGTCAGATCTAATTCAACCTCAAAAATTGAACCCCCTAATCTTTCTCTACCAATATTCTCTCTAGCATCTACATAGGGTAGTCTTTTTACTGCTTTGTTGTAAGAATCTTTTTTATCTGTAGATTTTTTAGTGAGACTTTCTTTTACTAGTTTTTTAGAGATTGCCCATTTTGAAGCACTAGCAATGGTAATTAAAGTGTTACCCTTACTAACCCAATCTTTAATTTTACTTCTTTGAACAGAATCTAATTGACTATAATTACCGGATACCATAACTAAGATATTGTATTTATCTAATGAAATTCTATTCATATTGTGAAGTTGCAACTTTGTGATTGGCATTTCTACTCTTGTATCCAATAAATGCCATACTTCTCCTGCTTCATAAGAGGATACTCCATTTCCAATAAACATAGCTGCTTTAACTTTGTGAATTTTTCTGAAGTTATTACTTCCTAAATCTATCCCTTTTACACTAAATCCTGTGTTTGTAGCGTATATTGGTACCCCAAATTTTTGTTGTGCATCACTTACAATTTTATAAACATCAGATGATGAAAACTGTTGTTTACTTACAGGAATCATAACTGTTCCATAATTAAAATCTTTAACCCCTTGAGTTGTATTTGCTGAAAATTTCTTGAAGGCAGCAGAAGCTTTAATTCCTCTTTGTTGGATATAATTTAATGCAGCTGGAGCGTTATAATCATCCCAATCTAGAAGATAAGCATAATCTGTTTTTGAAATTTTAGGATTATTTATCAGCTTAGAAGAAATTGTGATTTCATTACCTACTCGTGCAGACTTTACCCCCTTAGCTTTCATATTATAAAAATTAGAAACACTCCAGGCAGACGCATCATAAAAAACACTATCTGCATATTGAGTATAGGTTTCAAACATAGTTTGAACCATTCTATGTTGTTTTTGTTTTAAAGGCACATAAAATTTAGCCCCTTTCTCATATACTTTAATCTTGTGTTTCAACAAGAAATCAACAAAAGCTTTGTTCCTATTTTGGTCATAATTATCTCCAAATTCATATCCAGAAAAACCTGAAGCAGTTTTTTTTGCAACAGCAGATTTAAAAAAATCTTGTTGGTATTTTCTTAATACCGTTTTATTTTCTACTGCTGCTTTAATGGTAGCTATACTTGACCTGTATTGGTTTCTTATGGTAAATCCAAATGACATTGTCCCATAATCTGTATCTTGTAAATGACCTCTAGAACTTGCTTGTTCAAATAACAATGCTAGTGCTCCTTGTAAATCTGGATAAGAGGATCCATAACCCGGATACGTTCCATCAAAAGCTTCTTTGGTAAAATACAGAGATCCTATATCATCCATAGTTTTTGCAAAATACGGTGCAAATAAATTATTTAAATCTTCGTAATTTTCTTTTGGCATTATTGGATCCTTAGAACCAATAGCTTTCATTGGTTCAAAAAAGAAATGACTATTAGTACCCATTTCATGGAAGTCTGTCACTACGTTGGGATACCAATCATGATACCATTTTAATTTTCCCTGACTTTCTGGATGTACGGCCAACAACCAATCTCTATTTAAATCAAACCAATAATGATTCGTTCTACCTCTAGGCCACATTTCATTGTGCTCTGCATCAGCATTATCAGAAACTAAGGAATATGCCTTGTATTGATTAGCCCATTGAGTATGTCTATCTCTTCCATCTGGATTGATGGTTGGGTCTATAAAAATAACAGCATTATTAAGATAATTTTTTACTTCTTCACTCTCCGATGCAACTAGTGTATAAGCAGTTAATAATGCCGCTTCAGAACTAGAAGGTTCATTTCCATGAACATTGTAAGCAAGTTGAACAAAAACTGGAATCTCACCATAATTTGAAGGACTTAGGCTGGGGTCTACAAACTTTAAATGTTGTTCTTTTATCGTATTTAAATCCGCTAAGTTATCCTCAGATGAAACTCTTAGTATAACTAGTTTCCTTCTTTCGTGAGTATACCCATATACCTCGATTTCTGCCTTGTCCGAGATCTCTGCTAATTTAAAAAAATAGGATACAATTTGATCATGTCTGGTATGCTGTTCGCCTATTGGATATCCTAAAAACTCCTCTGGAGTTGGAATACTTGAATCAAATGGGTTTTTATCTTTGAAAAAGTAATCTTGAGAAAATAAATTCGAAACCGTGAAGATTAAGACTAAAACAACTAGTTTTTTAAAAATTTGCATGATAAAGTATTAAAAATGGTATTAAAAATACAAATTTATTATGTGAAACATAAAAATCACTGTTCAAATGACCGCAAAATTGTTTAGCTCTCCTTTTTTGTTTTGTATTTTTACGACTGAATTTAAACTGTAAGCATAAAAGTGGAATTCAAACTTAGCTCATTTTTACATTTTCAGACAAAAAAATAAAATAAACCAACATCCTTAAAATTAATACATGAAGAAAATTTTTCTATTTAGTTTACTTTTTTCGGTTCTTTTTTTAAATGCTCAAGAAAAAGCAGTTCCAGTTTTTAAAAATGGTGAAGCACAAATAGTAGATGCATTTAACACCCCTAATAAATGGATTCGACATGATTTATGGGTAGCTACTAATTTTGATACAGATGGAGATGGAAAAATGGATAGAATGCATGTATCAGTAACAAGACCTATTCAAACAGAAACTGAGGGATTAAAACTACCCGTAATATATGTAACTAGCCCATATTTTGCAGGAGTTGCTCCCGAGACCGAGGGTTCTTTTTGGAATGTAAAACATGAGATAGGAGAAGAAGTAGAGGGGATTATTCACCCAAGCGTAATTAGAAGGGGAAAAAGACCCATAATTTCAAATTCTCATATTAGAAAATGGGTGCCTAGAGGGTATATCGTTGTTCATTCATCCTCTCCTGGAACTGGGCTTTCTCAAGGTGCTCCAACGGTTGGTGGTATAAATGAATCGTTGGCTCCAAAAGCAGTTATTGATTGGTTATGTGGAAGAGTTTCTGGCTACACATCTCCTTATGGTAATGAGATTATTAAGGCTTACTGGTCTACTGGTAAAGTTGGCATGACCGGAACTTCTTATAATGGAACACTACCTCTAGCAGCAGCTACAACAGGTGTAGAAGGTCTTGAAGCTATCATACCAATTGCTCCAAACACCTCATATTATCATTATTACAGATCAAATGGTTTGGTTAGGTCTCCTGGCGGATATCTGGGGGAAGATATTGATGTATTGTATGATTTTATTCATAGCGGAGATGAATCTAAACGTGACTACAACAATAAGACAGTTAGAGATACTGAAATGAAAAACGGTATGGATAGAATTACAGGAGACTACAATAATTTCTGGGCAGGAAGAGACTATCTTAACCAGATGAAACCTATGAAAGCAGCCTTACTCATGGCACATGGTTTTAATGATTGGAATGTAATGCCAGAGCATAGCTATCGTATTTCAAAAAGAGCCAAAGAAATGGGAATACCCACACAAATCTACTATCATCAGAATGGACATGGAGGACCACCGCCAATAAAAATGATGAATCGGTGGTTCACTAAATACTTACACGGAATAAAAAATGGAGTAGAAAATGATCCCAAAGCCTGGATTGTCAGAGAAAATGACAAACAACAGAACCCAACACCCTATGAGGCATACCCAAACCCCAAAGCAAAAGAAGTACTATTTTATTTAAAATCAAATAACGCCAATTATGGGAAATTAACGCTCAGTGAATCTAATCATAAAGAACAAGAAACTTTTTCTGACAATGCCAATATCTCAGCAACGAGTCTAGCACAATCTACCTCATCAAATCATAGGTTATTGTATCTTTCAGACATCTTGAAAGAGGATATTCACATCTCAGGTCTACCTTATATTAGCATAAAAGCAGCCAGCTCAAAAGCAGCTGTGAATTTTTCTGTATATCTAGTTTCTCTTCCTTGGAATAAAAACAAAGGAGCTAAAATAACAGAAAACATTATTACAAAAGGGTGGGCAGATCTTCAAAATCATGCTTCTCTAACTAAAAGTTCTCCTCTAGTTCCTGGGAAATTTTATTCAATGAAATTTGACTTGCAGCCCGACGATCAAATTATAAAAAAAGGACAACAGATAGGTTTAATGTTGTTTTCAAGTGATTCTGAACATACAATTTTACCTAAACCAGGAACTGAATTAACCATTGATTTAAATGAAACAAGTATAAGTATTCCTATAGTTGGTGGTAAAAATGCTTTCAAAAAAGCGATTGATTAATTTTCAAAATGAATTCAACAGAAATTGCATTATTATTAAATAATGATTCCGATAAAATCAACAGAATTGGAGAAATTATTGGAAAGAAAATTTCAGAAAGAGACAACTTTGAAAATTTAAATGAATTTGAAAAAACTTTTATCTATATAGATATTTTTGAGAATCACACCACAGATGGTGGGTTAAAAAATTTTTTTTGGGACTCTGCTGGTCAATTTTCTCATGAAGTACTAGAGGCATATGAAAGAATAGGTGCTCACAAAACTGCTTCAATAATTTATGACTCTTTTTTAGTATTTAAAGAGATTCCCATCCCAAAAGATCTAGAATTAAGAAGAAGTATTCTATCAAATATAAAACCAAACGTATGGAATACTTTAGATCAAGAATTTTATAATTGTAGTGATAATATAGTACTTTTGATTATTCAATTTGTTAGAGAAAATAGTAATTATTTCGATTAATTTAAATTATGCATCTCCAGAGATCTATTGTAAAGATTATGAAATATACTTTTGTGTTATTTTTTTCATTGTTGTTATCTTGTAATTCAAAGGATAAAAGGCCTTTAATTGGTGAAACAGTGTATCAACAAAAATTAAATGCTGTTTTCAAAGATGCATCAAAATCACCACTAAAAAAGAAAGATTTGAAAAACTTCAAAGGCTTAGATTTCTTTCCTGTAGACTCATCTTACATCATCACAGCTTCAATTGAAAAAACACCAGACACCCCTTTTTTGGGTATGGATACCAATACAGATGAGCAATCTTACTATAGAAAATTTGGAATATTAACTTTTACTATGAAAGAAAAAGAATTTCAATTAACATTGTACCAAAGTCTAGAGGAGTCTCAGAATCCAATTTTTGAAGACTATTTATTTCTTCCATTTACTGATAAAACTAGTGGTGGAGAATCTTATGGTGGTGGTCGTTATATGGATGTCTTCAAAAGCAATATAAACACAAATGGCACTGTTGAATTAAACTTTAACAATACCTATAATCCATATTGTGCATACAATGATGAATATTCTTGTCCATTAACACCAAGAGAGAATCATTTAGATTTGAAAGTAGCAGCGGGAGTTAAAGATTTCAAAAAACACTAACCTTAGGTATTCTAGATGAAATGTATTGAAAAATTAAGATAAAATTCTAGATAAGTAGAGTCCAACAAAAACAGCCACAAAAGCTAGTAAAAAACTTCCAAAAGAATAAAGGAAGAAGGATGTAAAATCTCCATTTTTAAAAAGAACATGGTTCTCATATGCAAATGTTGAAAAAGTGGTAAAACCTCCACAAAAACCTGTGGCTAATAATAGCGTTTGATTTTGTGATAACGTATTATTTTTTGCAGCCAATCCAATGATAATTCCAATAAGCAGACTTCCTAAAATATTAACAGCAAAGGTACCCAATGGAAAACCAGACTCAGAATGATTTAAATATCTACCTATTATATATCTAAGAACACTACCCAAACCTCCACCAATAAATACAAAGAATAATTGCCTCATGCTAATTATAAATTAATGTCATCAATATCATTCCAATTCCATTTTCCAGTAACAGTCCCCTTACTGAGTGTCATAACACCAGGATTAGCTCTTATCATAGTTTTTAATGTTGTTTCATCACAAAATAAGAAATCAAAGGGTAAATCATAATTATTTTGAATGAGAATCAAATCGTCTTCAAAAGAAGCCGAAACACCGTAAACGTTGTATCCTTTTTGAACTGCTTTGTCTGCTATCTTTTTTATTTCTACAAAACCTTTTTCGTATGATTTTGAAGCATTATAAACAATAACTAGCAATACTTTATCCATCGCTAAAATTTCTGGCGCCAAATCATTTTGAGTATCTTCCAACATAAAATCATGCACAGGTGGAACACTGCCATCTTCAGGATATATCATTCCCTCTTTAATATTTTTACCAACAGCATAAGCTCTAAAATCTATGATGGGTAAGTGATTCAATACATGGAATGTTGTGTATGAAAAACTGATGAGCGCAACGATGATTAAAAAAGCAGTAAATTTCTTCGGAAAAATTTCTCTGATGTTTTGTACTCGAAGCATCAATAATAAAATAAGTCCAATTAAAACTACATTTTTCCAGAATGTTTCCCATGGTGTTAACTTTATCGCATCTCCAAAACATCCACAATCAGTAACTTTATTATAATAAGCAGAATACCAAGTTAAAAACAAAAATAAAGTGGTTAAGGCAAATAAACTTCTGACAGTACTTTTCGGCTTAAAACCTAGTAGTAAAGACACCCCTAGCATAATTTCTATGATGATCAATACAATTGAAAAGGGAAGCGCATATGGAATCAAAAATTCTAGATTTAAAACACTTTCTCCAAAATATTCTTCAAACTTATATTGTGATCCTATAGGGTCTACCAACTTTACAAAACCAGAGAAAATAAACATGACTCCAACAAATAATCTTGACAAATGCACTAATAACTTTAACATCATGATATCCTATTTAATTAATCGAATTATTTATTTAAATGAATCATCGCAAAAACAGCATAGTTTATCATATCCTGATAATTTGCATCTATACCCTCAGAAACTAGAGTTTTCCCTTTGTTATCTTCTATCTGTTTAACACGTAATAACTTTTGAATAATTAAGTCTGTCAGGGAACTTACTCGCATATCTCTCCAGGCCTCACCATAATCATGATTTTTATTTTCCATAAGTTCTTTGGTGATGTTCATGTGTTTGTTATATAATTCTATGGCTTCTTCAGTTGATAAATCTGGATTTTCAACAATACCCAACTCTAATTGAATAAGAGCCATTAAAGAATAATTAATAATCCCTATGAATTCAGATTTTTCACCTTCATCTACCTTACGAATATCATTCTCTTGAAGCTGACGAATACGCTGTGCTTTTATAAAAATTTGATCAGTCAACGAGGGTAGGCGTAAAATTCTCCAGGCAGATCCATAATCACTCATTTTTTTTGTGAATAAATTTCTGCATTGTTCTACTACATTATCGTATTGGTTGGAAGTATTCGGCATAAACAATATTAATTTACGTAAATTTCGTTCAAATTTAATGAATTAAAAAATCTATCTCAGTTTTATGAAAAAAATTGTTGTTTTCTGTGGCTCTAGTCTAGGTTTTAATCCAATTTATAAACATGCTGCTATTGAACTGGGTGATTACTTTGTTAACAATGATATCACTCTAGTGTATGGTGGTGGTAAAATTGGGATGATGGGAGTTTTGTCAGAATCAATTTTAAAAAAAGGTGGAAATGTCATTGGTGTTATACCGAACTTATTAAAAAAAGAGGAGGTTGTTAATGAAAATGTGACTGAATTGATTATTACGAAAACCATGAGCGAAAGAAAAGTAATGATGAGTAAACTTACAGATGGATATATTTCTTTACCTGGTGGGTTTGGCACATTAGATGAACTTTTTGAAGGATTAACTCTAGGTCAATTGCATATTGAAAAAAAACCAAATGGAATTTTAAATATAAACGGTTTTTTTAATCATACTCTCAAACAATTAGATCATATGGTTTCTGAAGGGTATTTGAAAAAAGAAAATAAAGAAATGCTTTTGGTTGGAAATAATGTTAGTGAATTAATGTTAAAAATGGATACTTATATTGCCCCAAAAAAATCAGCTGTAATTAATAAAATAATTAAACATGACCATTAATTGTAAAGGTGAACTTATAGATTTTTCTACACCCAAAGTAATGGGAGTTTTAAATATAACTCCTGATTCCTTTTATGATGGAGGCTACTATACAAATCAGAAAGAAATTCTTTCCCAAACCGAAAAAATGCTTGAAGAAGGTGCTACGTTTATTGATGTAGGCGCGTATTCCTCAAAACCTGGTGCAATTCATATTTCTGAACAAGAGGAATTAAAAAGAATAATCCCTGCCATTAAATCAATCCTTAAAGAATTTCCTAAAGCTATAATTTCCGTGGATACCTTCAGAAGTTCTGTAGCTAAAGAGACTGTAGCTAATGGAGCTGCTTTAATAAATGACATCTCTGGAGGAACATTAGATGAAAAAATGTTTGAAACGGTTGCTAAGCTTAAAGTACCCTATATTTTGATGCATATGAAAGGAACACCTCAGAACATGCAAAAAAACCCCACATATGAAAATATAATTACAGAATTAATTTCTTTTTTTGCCAATCAAATTTACACGTTACATGAACTACATGTTAACGATGTAGTGATCGATGTTGGATTTGGATTTGGAAAAACAATAGAACATAATTATCAATTATTAAAAGATTTAGCACTCTTTAAAAATTTAGATGTTCCCATTTTAGCTGGCATCTCAAGAAAATCAATGCTATATAAACCTCTTGGCATTTCATCTAAAGAGGCACTAAACGCAACTACAAGTGCTAATACAATAGCATTACTCAATGGAGCAAACCTCTTGAGAGTTCATGATGTTAAAGAGGCTGTTCAAGCAATAAACATTGTGAATCTACTTAACTAATTTTGTACATTTACAAAAACACATAAAGTTGTATGTTAGATTTTCTTGACTTTTCTATTTTAGATGCTTTAGATATTTTATTGGTAGCCATACTAATTTATTATACCTATAAATTGTTAAAAGGAACTGTAGCTATCAATATATTTTTAGGTATTGCTTTCATTTTTCTGATTTGGAAAATAACTCAAATCCTTAAGATGGAAATGTTAAGCAATATCTTAGGGTATCTTTTAAGTGGAGGAGTAATTGCTTTAATCATTGTTTTTCAGCAAGAAATTAGAAAATTTTTATTAATGATAGGTACTACTAACGTAGCATCAAGAACAAATTTCCTTAGACAACTCAAGTTCTTAAAATCTGAAATTGCGCTTGAAACAAATGTGGAAACCCTACTAAATGCATGTAAAAAAATGTCTAAGTCTAATACTGGAGCACTTATTGTTATAGAGCGAACCAATAGTTTAGATTTTTTGATTACAACAGGAGATCGAATGAATGCTGAGATGAATCAAGTTTTACTAGAAAGTATCTTTTATAAAAATAGCCCTCTACATGATGGTGCAACGCTTATCCGAGATAATTTTGTTGTCGCTACAAGAATAGTATTACCTGTTTCAGACAGTATTAATATTCCATCCCGGTTTGGACTGAGGCATAGAGCGGCTTTTGGTATTTCAGAAAAAACAGATGCAGTTTGTTTATTAGTTTCTGAGGAAACTGGGGAAATTTCTTACATCAAAGATGGAAGTTTTGTGTTGTATGAAAATTATAATGAATTGTTAGTTAAATTAAGAAAAGATGTTCAGTAATTCAGCATTTTAAAACTACTGAACTAGTTGTAAGCTAAATTGCTTGTCATATAGATTTTTATAATAGCCCTCTTTTTTGTTTAACAATTCCCTGTGAGTACCTTCCTCTACTAGAATTCCATTATCCATAACTATAATTTTATCAGCTTTTTTAATCGTAGCCAATCTATGGGCAATTATTATAGAAGTTCTGCCCTTGGTGATGGTATCTGTAGCATACTGAATCATTTGCTCTGCATGAGAATCTACAGAAGATGTAGCTTCATCTAGAATAAGTATTCTTGGACTGCTAACATAAGCTCTCAAAAACGCTATTAATTGCCTTTGACCAGAGGAAAGCATAGCCCCTCTTTCTTTTACGTTATAATGGTAATTATTAGGAAGTGTCATAATAAAATTATGAATTCCTATCTTTTTAGAGGCTTCAATCACCTCTTCTAAGGTAATCTCAGGGTTTTTTAAGGTAATATTGTTTAGGATAGAATCTGAAAATAAAAAAACATCTTGTAGGACCACAGCTATTTGATTTCTTAGAGAAGTCAATTCATACTCCTGTACTGGAATTCCATCTACAGATATTGTTCCACTATCTATTTCATAAAAACGATTAATTAAGTTAATTATGGTTGATTTTCCAGCACCTGTTGCACCAACTATAGCTACAGTTTGTCCTTTATGAACATCAAAAGAAATTCCTTTCAAAACCTCCTCACCCTTAATATAACTGAATCGCACCTTATTAAAATTTAATTCTCCTTCAATATTGGATGCATTCGTACTACCCAACTTATGAATATAACTTTCCGTGTCTATAACCTTAAATACACGTTCTCCAGAAACAATCCCCATTTGTAATTGATTGAATTTATCTGCAATTTGACGGAGAGGTCTAAATAACATTTGTGACATTTTTATAAATGCAATTACGGCTCCTAAAGTTGTAAAACTTTTCAATATTTGATATCCACCAAACCAAACAATGAGACCTATCGCTATTGATGAAACAATTTCTGCTACTGGAAAAAATATAGAATAATACCAAACTGTTTTTACATGTGCTTTTTTATGCTTGTTATTTATTTCTTTGAAATTATTATATTCTATTTGCTCACGGGTAAATAATTGAAGAATTTTCATGCCAGTAACTCTTTCCTGCACAAATCCATTCAAATTAGCTACCTCATTTCTTACATCTTGGAATGTTGCCTTAATCGCCACTTGAAATTTTTTTGTGGCGTAGACTAGAATTGGTAAAACTGATAATGCAACTAATGCTAAACACCAATTCATAATAAACATGACTGCAATTACAACAATCATTTTTAATATATCACTAACAATCATAAAAACTCCTTGAGTAAAAAAATTGGCAATAGTTTCAATATCAGAGACGACTCTTGTCACTAATCTACCAACAGAGGTAGTGTCAAAATAAGACATTTTAAAGCTTTGAATATTTCTAAATACTTTAGCCCTTATGTCTCTTATAATATGTTGCCCTACCCAATTAGCATAATAGATAAATAAGAATTGTAAGAGGACTTCTGCGAAAACTATAATAGTTAAGATTTGAATATAGAATATCAATTGATTAATATCCTGATTATTTACAAAATCATTTACGGTTATTCCAACTATATAAGGGTTTACAGCTGATACAAAAGCTAGTGTAATGGTAGATATAGCGGCGATAAAAAATCTGAGTTTGTAGTTTTTAGCATAACTCATTAATCTTAAAAAAATTTTTATATCAAATGCATTTCCTGATACTTTTTCAGACATCTATATCTATTTTTTAATTGTAATAGTATTTTAATAATTAACTTCTGTTAAAAACAAACCCTTAGCAGGAACAGATAACCCTGCCTCACTCCTCTTTTTGCTTTCAATAATATTTCTAAAATCTTCTATCGATATTTTTTCTAGACCAACATCAAGTAAAGTTCCAACAATAGCTCGTACCATATTTCTAAGAAATCTATTCGCTTTGATGTAAAATATTAATTGATTTCCTTCACGCCTCCATTCTGCTCTCATAATGGTACAATTAAAAGTTTTTACGTCTGTTTTAACTTTCGAAAAACTTTCAAAATCCTCATATTGAAATAAAATTTTAGCAGCTTTATTCATTTTGTCTATTTGAATTTTATTTTTATGAATTTGCCATGTTGTATCCAACAAGAAAGGATCCCTACCTATTAAAATTCTATACTCATAACTTCTACTAATGGCATTAAACCGAGCATGTTTTTCATCTAGAACTTCCTTAATTGCTCTAATTACTATATCATTTGGCAATATAGTATTGAATTTATGGATGTATTCATCAGTTAACTCTTTAGTAGTATCTACATGTGCAAACATTTGACTTGCATGCACACCTGCATCAGTTCTTCCTGCACCAACAATCTGTATTTTTTCTTGCAGAATGGTTTCAAAAGCCTTGGTGATTTCTTCTTGTACGGAGTTTACGTCAGGTTGAATTTGCCAGCCATGATAATTTGTTCCTTTGTATGACAACTCAATGAAATATCTCAAAAATATAGTGTTATAAGAGGATTTAAAATTACGAAATTTATTTTGTTATTTGTACTTTCGTTTAGTGAAGAAAATCTTACTACTTTCAGACACTCACAGTTTTATTGATGATCAGATTTTAAAGTTTGTTAAGCAATCTGATGAAGTTTGGCATGCAGGTGATATTGGAAATTTAAAGGTCACAGATTCAATTAACAAATTAAAACCATTGAGAGCAGTATATGGAAATATAGATGGAAAAGATGCCCGTTCTCAATTTCCTTTAGACAATAAATTTAGGGTTGAGGATACAACCGTTTGGATGACTCACATTGGAGGCTATCCAAACAAGTATCATCCTAGAGTTCGAGAGGGTCTTAAAGAAATAAAACCTAAAATTTTTATCAGTGGTCATTCTCATATTTTAAAAATTCAGTATGATAAAAAACTAAATCTTTTACATTTAAACCCGGGAGCAGCTGGTAAATACGGATTTCACACTATCAGAACGATGCTTCGTTTTGAACTGAATAAAGGTGAAATTGAAAAATTAGAAATCATAGAATTGGCTAAGAAAAGCTGAGTGTTTCTCTTCTAAAAACAGGTAGCTCTATAGTAATTGATGTACCAGAATTATTTTCTGATTCTATATTAAATTCACCCTTCATCATGTGAATTCTAGCATTTATTTGATTAATCCCTAAACCGTTTTTATTCTTAATTAATTGTTTATCAAACCCTTTCCCATTATCCTTAATATAAATTTTTATTTTATCATCTACATCTTCTATATGTATACTAGCATTTGATGCCCTACTATGTTTGATCGTGTTATTAATAAGCTCTTGAATAATATTATGTAATTTTATTTCAAAATCTTGGTCATATCTTTTTACATTTTTGGTGTTGTATTCAATGTCTAATTGTGAATTTGAATATTTTTCAGCCATGTCTTTAATTGCATAAGCCAACCCAAATTTTAATAAAACTGAAGAAACTAATGTATGCGAAAGGTTTCTAATTTTATGGGAAGCCTCATGAATAATATTTTGAGACTTTTCAACCTCCACGGGAATTGTTCCTTTAAATAATTTTTTACAAGCCTGTAAATGTAGGTTTGCAGAAGATAGTAATGCACTGACACTATCATGAAGTGTTTCTGCAATTTGTTTTCTTTCTGTTTCTTTTCCATCTAAAGTGGCATTTAAAATTCTAATTTGAGATTCTGTTCTTACTTTTTCAAGTTTTTGTTGTTGAGCTAACTCCTGTTTAGATAATTGTAAACTAAGATTCCTTTGACGAAGCTTGTACTGATTTAATAAAAAGGCTAGAAGTAAAATAATAGCAAAAAAACTAATCCCAATAAGTAATGTAAGACTTTGTGCTTTTTTCTTTTCAAACTCTCCTTCCCTTCTCACCACATCAACATTATATTCACCTGTAACTCGCTCTAGCATTTCTTGAGTTTCTGCATCTCGAAGCTCGTCTTTCATATTATAGGCAGTTTCTTGATAATCATAAGCTTTATACTCTTTTAATTGCCTCATGGCCCATGATAGATTATTGTACAAATTAGCTTTTACTTTAATGGCTCTATTTGAGGTATCCCTTTTAATAAGCTTTATTCCTTCAAAATAAGTTTTTTTAGATTGTTCAAAATCCCCATTCAATAAATATACATTTGCAAGATTATTGATCGCAGAAGCTTGGTTGATTCTATTCCCTCTTTTTTTATGAATTGAAATTGCTTTGTTAGCATAATTAATTGCTTTATCTAGATGATTAGTGTAGGTTGTATCATATTGATAAATTCCTGACAAATTGGAGTAAGATGTTGCCTTAAGATCTAAAATTTCATCTTCATAAAATAGGATTTCCTCCAGTTTCTCATAATAAAAAACTGCACTGTCATATTTTTTTAGAAGTTGAAATTGACTCCCAAGGTTCAACAAGTTTTCAGCTAAATACTTATGATTTGTAAATGCTATACCATCATCCTTTAATACAAAATCATTTAATAGTTTTAAAGAATTCTTGTAACTGGCTATCGCCTTTTTATGATCTCTGTTTTTTCTGTAAATTTTTGCAATTAAAAAATTAATTTTAAATTTAAATATTGGGTTCTCGGAACTACTTACTTGTTCATTGAGGTAAAGCGCTTTTTGTAAGCCTTCAGCATAGTTACGATTTTCAATTAAAAGATTTATCTCCTCATATTTTTTTTCTAAAACTGAATCTTTAGGTTCTTCAATAAGCATTAAGGAAGTTTTTACATGAAAAACTTCCTTATTATGGATTAATTTATGTCTTGCTTGTATTGTTAAGCTTAGTAGAAAAAGTAATAAAAAGTTGAATAACGAGGGGTGGCTTTTATTCATATTTTAAAAAAAAAGTATTGTAGCTTTTAGATTTTAAATATAATAATATATGTTTAATATTATTGGATTTTATTTTTTTAGTCTGATTCACCAACACTAACCTCAGGTCTTCTCCTTCTATTTGTACTTGTAGTAACTCTACCACTTTCAGATGAATAATAGTTTACAAAGGCAATATCTGTTGTTTGGCCCTCTTGTCTTTCAAATGTCATAGAATAATCTGTTTGCGATCCTTCACCAGGCTCTAAATGAATTAGATATTCTCCAGTATCTTCGTCTTGAGTAAAATCTACATCAATAAGAGCATCTACAGAAAAATTTAAATCAAAAGTATTATCTCCATTATCAACAATACTGTAGGAACTTAAATGATCATCTTGCTCATTGAGTTCGGTTCTAGAAAATTGAATATCTTTATCGTGTACTCTTAATTTAAAGGTACGGTCCGTTATTGTGTTTTTAAAATTTACAAAGAAACGATCTTCTATTCCAGTAGACATCGGTTCTGATATATTTTCTTTTACTGCACCAGTTTCGCTGTAAAGATCTATGTTTAAACTGTTAGATTTGTCGTTACTAGAAATAGATGATGCAACATTATTGTTGGTTTCTAAATTCATAGTATAAGCTCCAGACTCGTTTCTACTTAACATTACTTTTCCAAATAATTCAGAACTTGGCTCTTCCAAAAATGTTGAATCATCCTGAGAACAGGATGAAAAAATAAGGCTAGTAACTAACGCAAAGATTGATAAGGATAAATTTTTCATGATATAAATTTTTAGGGTTTTTTAATTTATTTTTAATTGTATATAATTGATATAAAATGAACAAGTTGTTGTGTAATATGAGTTTTGATTTGAATCTCATTTAAATAATATTATTTTTAACTGCATACATAGCTAGACCAATTGAATTTTTAACATTTGTTTTCTTGAGTAAACTTTTTCTATAGGTATCTACTGTACTCTGACTTATATTTAATTTATCGGCTATTTCGGGAGAACTATACTCATCTGTAATTAATTTTAAAACTTCTATTTCTCTTGGTGTTAAACTATTTAAAATTGTACTTTCAGGTCTTTTACCTGATTTAACATTTTCACCTGTATACAATTTTATTAAATTATTCTTTATTGCATCACTAAAATACTGATCCCCTTGATGAACGGCATTAATAGCCTCAATAATGTGTTGGCCTGCACTATCCTTAGAAAGAAATCCATTAGCGCCAAGATTAATTACTTCCTGTACTAATTTAACATCATCATAACTAGATAAAATAATTACGCGCTGAGAAATTTTCTTTTGTTTAAAATATTTTAAAACTTCGATGCCATCATATTCAGGCATATTAATATCTAGTATTAAAATATCTGCATTATTGGATTCGACCCATTCCATGACATGTTTTCCAGTCAAAGAATAGCCCTTGACTTCAATATCATTGTCAGTATTTATAACAGCTATGATTCCCTCTATTAGTATTTTATGGTCATCAGCTATGTGAACTGTAATTTTATTCTTCATTTTTTACAAATTTATAGGAGTATATAATATTTTACAATACCCTAAATTAATGAAATTATATAATCCACATAAATGGGTAGAAGAATTTTTAGCCAAGAGAGAAGTTTCAAACCTAAAATTAAATAAAAAACCAGAGTCAAGACTCTGGTTTATCGCATTAAATATACTAAGTAATAGGGCTATCGAAGTCTATCAACAGATTTTACAAGATCTTCATCCTTTTTAATTGCTTTGTTTGCTAAAACAGTAAACAAAATAACAACAACAGGTATGAACATCCCAATACCTTTCTCAGAAGAGGCTTCTCCAGGTATGTTTAGAGATAGATAAATCAATATTCCTAATAAAAAGAGATTGATCAAAATAATAATACGTCCAAGCACAAACTGTAACTGTCTTTTTTTGTATTTGAAAATTGAAACTATTGCAAGTAATGCAGATATCAAAAAAAATACAGGTACTAATTTCGCTATAATAGATAGATCAGAGAGTAACTCTAGGGCAAAAACCTCCTTTTTAGAATCATCCCACAAATTTAACACCAAAGGAAGTATCGCTGAAAGCGCAAATACTACTGCAAGATAAATTGACTGTATTCTCTGTATCATCTGTCATTAACGTTATACAAAATTATCATTTTATTTTTTTAAAAAGAAACATAAACATATAAAATAATTGTATATATTTGCCACATCGCAACTACACTAAATACTAATTGTATAGTACTTTATACAATATTTATAAAACCAAAAAACTTAAAAAATTCTTACACAAATTAAGAATCTTAACTTAACTAAATATTTATGTTCGAAATTTCTGAACTAAAAGCAAAAACTCTTGCTGACCTACAGCAAATTGCAAAATCTATTGGCCTAACTAAAACAAGTCAATTAAAAAAATTAGATCTAGTATATCAAATCCTAGACATTCAAGCAACGACCCCTATTAAAACAGAAAAAAAATCTGAAAACTCTACACCAAAGGCAAACAAGCCAAAAAGGAAAAGAGTTGTGAAGAAAGTGATATCTGAAGAAAGTATTTCTAAAGATGTCACAAAACCAACTTCAGAGGTTTCAGAAAAAAAATCAAATTTAGATTTGAACGATTCAGGTGATAAACAATACAAAAAACCTGTTCACAAAACAGATGGAGTAGAAAAAAATGCTACAATCGATAAAAACGCTTCTAACGAAGATAAATTGGTTCAAAATAAGCCGAAACCAAATCATAAAAAGCAAAAACCGCATCACAATAACAATAGAAATCAAAAAAATCAAAATCAACGCAATTCAAATAATGGAAATAAATATAAAGATCCTGACTTTGAATTTGATGGAATTATTGAAAGTGAAGGAGTTTTAGAAATGATGCCCGATGGATATGGTTTTCTTCGTTCTTCAGATTACAACTACTTATCATCACCAGATGATATCTATGTGTCTCAATCTCAAATAAAATTATTTGGTTTAAAGACTGGAGATACCGTAAGAGGTAATGTAAGACCACCAAAAGAAGGTGAAAAATATTTTCCCTTAATAAGAGTCTCAAAAATTAATGGATTAAACCCAAATATTGTAAGAGACCGAGTATCTTTTGAACATTTAACTCCACTATTTCCTGAGGAAAAATTTAATTTAGCTGAAAAAGGCAGCTCATTATCAACTAGAATTATTGATTTATTTTCTCCAATAGGAAAAGGGCAACGTGGAATGATTGTAGCTCAGCCAAAAACGGGTAAAACAATGTTGCTTAAAGATGTTGCTAATGCTATAGCTGCAAATCATCCAGAAGTTTATCAAATTGTCTTATTAATTGATGAACGTCCAGAAGAAGTTACAGATATGCAACGTAGTGTTCGTGGAGAGGTTGTTGCTTCAACCTTTGATGAACCAGCGGATAAACATGTGAAAGTTGCAAATATTGTTTTAGAAAAAGCCAAACGTCTTGTTGAATGTGGCCATGATGTAGTAATTTTATTAGACTCTATTACGCGTTTAGCTAGGGCATATAATACAGTTGCTCCTGCCTCTGGTAAGATATTATCTGGTGGTATAGATGCCAACGCGTTACACAAACCGAAACGCTTTTTTGGAGCTGCGAGAAATATAGAAAATGGAGGCTCACTAACAATCATTGCAACGGCTCTTACAGAAACGGGTTCAAAAATGGATGAAGTAATTTTTGAGGAGTTTAAAGGGACTGGTAATATGGAATTACAATTGGATAGAAATATTTCTAACAGAAGAATTTATCCTGCAATAGACCTTATTAAATCTAGTACTCGTAGAGATGACCTGTTATTGGATTCAAAAAATGTACAACGTATGTGGGTATTAAGAAAATACTTAGCAGACATGAATCCTATTGAGGCTATGGAATTCATTAGTGATAAGGTCAAATTTTCTAAAAACAATGAAGAATTTTTAATCTCTATGAATGGATAACCACAAAATAATACCATAAAAAAACCGCTACAGTGTAGCGGTTTTTTTATGGTAATTAGTAAAATATCTTGTTATTGTACACCATGAAATGCAGCCCTGTTATCTTGAACATCTGATGTTTTCTTTAGAGCATTAAAAATGGTTGGTACTTTATTTTTTCGATCTTGAGCTATACGCTGTCTGTAAGGGTCATAATTTGGCAAACTACTAGCTTTTTCTTTTTTTGACAATACAAAGGCAAAAACTCCTTTATCACCTACAACTTTAGTATATAATTTATTTTCTTTAGCATAATACATAGCTCCTATAACTTTAGGTTCAAGACCTACTCCAGTTACAGATGGAGATTTTAAAGTAGTGTTGTCTATGTTGATTAAAGAAACGTTATTAGCAGTAGCAATATCACTTAAAGATGCCCCTGTCATTTTAGCTTTGATAATTTCAGCTTTTTTCTCGTTCAATAATTTAGGTCTAAGTCTATTAATTGCGTTGGAGGCACTCACCAAACCTTTTTTTGTTTTCTTGGTTAGCATGGCCACCACATAACCATTATCAATATCAAATCTTTTGATGGAGCCTACTTTATTATCACTACCAAAAGCCCAAATCACTATTTGTCTTTGTGTTTGAAGTATCCCTGGTATTCTTTCATCCATTATTCTCAATCCAACTGCAGGTTTAGACTGATATGAATTATCCTTTGCTACATCATAAAAGTTTTTTCCATTGGAAGATATCTCTAGAGCAAATTTCTCAGCATTTAAAAACGCAGTGTTTTCTGTTTCTTGAGAGGCAATAATTTCTCTACCAAAAGTAACCATTTTTACTCCCTTTTGTCTATTTCTTTGCTCGTCTATTCTAATAATATGATAACCAAATTTAGATTTTACAACACCTACTTTACCTCTTTTATTTTCAAACATAAAAGAAGCTAAATCAAGATCAAATCTTTCAGAATTATAAGAAATATCGTGTGTAATCCATCCTATATCACCACCTTTATCTTTACTAGCATCTGTATTGACAACACTTGCCACCTCAGAAAATTTTCTTTTGCTTCTTCTAACTAATTTATAAATACTATCTATTGAAGCTTTTGCTTGTGCTTCTGTTTTTGTTGTAGCTTGAGTAGCACCCATAGAACCTAAAAAAGGAATAAATATACTGCTAGCCTTCACTGAATCTGGCCTAGAAAAGACTTCAGTAATTTTAGAAATTTTGTAATAGTTTCCATCTACATAGGGTCCAAAAGTAGTATTAATTTCACCTTTCATAACATCATCAGAGATTGCTTTCGGTAATTTATCTTTCATGTAATAGGATTCTTTCACAGGAAGATCTGAACTGTTTTCCTCAAAAAACACAGTGTAATCAGTTGTATTTTTTAACCCTTGAATTGTTATTTCTTGAGCTGTAGCTTTATTGATATCTTTTCTATCCTCTAAAAAACTTGCTACATCATTTTTTATATTTTCTTTGTCTTGATCTGTTGGTGAAATATCAAATTTCACATAAGCTATATCTCTCGAAGCATCAACCTTGTGAGCTGATGGATTATTTTTGATATACGTTTCAACTTCGCTAGTTGATACAGAAACTAAACTGTCAGGAACCGAAGTATAGGGAATATAAACAAGATCTCCACTTAATAAATCATTATCTTCTTGGTAGGTATAAGCACCTTCTTTTAAAGAAGCACCAAGACCAGATTTAATTAAATTATTGTACGTATTCTTTTTTAAATTTGAACCTACGTCATTAATATAATTATTCCAAGCATTCCAAAGGTTTTGATCATCACTTTCCTTTGTATCTTTCAAAAATTGCATGAAGACATCTTTATCAAATAAACCTGCTTCATTTAAGAAATCAGGATTTCTCTGAACAGATGGAGAGTTTATGATGGTGTTTAAAATGTCCATTTCTCCAACAGTAACTCCAGCATCATCAATTTGTTTACTAAAAATCTTATCTCTTAAAAGATTATCCCAAACATTTTTTGCTGCCTGCATGTTAGAAATATTACTGTTATTTCTTGTCTTGTAAGCATCTAATGCTTCTGCATATTCTTGTCTTGAGATTGATTCTCCATCTACTTCTCCTACTTCATTTATTTTTGAAGAGTCAAAAAAATCTGTTAATGTTGACGGATCTAACACAAATGCGAATAAAGCAAGTCCAATAACAGCGATTAAAGCGATAGAACGATCTCTTATTTTAGATAAAATTGCCATAAAATCAATAATTTAATTTGAATGGGCGAATATACAATTTGCAGCGTAAATAAGCAACCGGAAGCCTATGTATTTCAGGAAATTATTGAAGGCAATAAAAGATTAATTTTCTTCAGCATCTAAAACTTTTAAACTAATTTCTTCAATTTTAGACGAACTCACATCGAGTATTTTAATTTTATAATTTAATATGCTTAATTCTTCATCTTTTTGAGGTATATTCTCAGTTTGATTAATAATGAAACCTCCTAAGGTTTCATAAGCCTCCTCTTTGGGTATGTTGAGATTATACTCCTCATTTAGATAATCGATTTCTAATCTAGCAGAAAGTTTAAATTCATTTTCATTAATTCTTACATCAACCAATTCTTGCATATCATGCTCATCCTCTATTTCGCCAAATAGTTCTTCAACAACATCTTCAACAGTGATCATACCGGAAGTACCTCCGTATTCATCAACCACTACAGCTATACTTTTTCTTTTTCTAGTTAAGCTATTTAATACATCACTGATCATCATGGACTCTGGAACAATTTCAATAGGTAATAAAATAGATTTGATAGTTTTTGGCTTTTTGAATAATTCAAAAGCATTTACATGACCTATTATGTCATCTAAAGATGTTTTATATACTAATATTTTAGAATACCCACTCTTAATAAATAATTCACTAAGTTTTGAAACCGTTTCATGAATTTCTACAGCTAATATTTCTGTTCTAGGAACCATGATTTCTCTTGCCTTAACTTTCTGAAATTCTAAAGCATTTTGAAAAATTTGAATTTCAGAATCAATTTCTTCATCATTATCATTACCATTTTCAAGCTGCTCGGTAATGTAATCTCCTAATTCCTCTTTACTAAATGCTGTCTGGAGATGATCTTTATCAGTTCTAAAAATAAACTTGAGAAAGAAATCTGATATACCATTTATGATATAAGAAAATGAATATAGTAGTATGTAGAAAAAATATGATGGTAAAGCAAAAATCTTGAGGGTCTCATTTGCATAAACTCTGAATATTGCCTTAGGAAGAAATTCAGCCGTAACCAGTATTACTATGGTAGAAATAAAAGTTTGAAGTAAAAGACTATTCATCCCTAAATATGCTACAATAACTTTACCCATAAAGTAACTATATATAACTAAAGAAATATTATTACCAACTAGCATAGTGGTGATAAATTTTGAGGAATTCTGAGTTATTTTTGAAAGTATATTTGAAAAAAAACCTTTTCTTTTCTTCTCAAGTTCTATATGAAGTTTGTTCGCAGATATATAAGCTATCTCCATGCCTGAAAAAAAGGCTGAGGTTATAATTGATAAAATAATGATGATGATATCAATCTGCATTTATGATTTGCTTCTCTTCTCTATCTTTTTCCTAAAGTTTCTTTTAAAGAAGAATATTAATAAAATAAAGATAGAAAAACCAAGCATAAATAATGCTTTATTTTGATCTTCTTTCCATGTTAAAATTGCTTCAACTAAAAAGATTAGAGCTATTACAAAATATCCGTACTGTAAAAACTTCCAGATTTTATTCATAAATCATTATTTTTAGAGATTAAATTACCAATAGTTTTTTTAGCAACATATTTTTTTAAATTTTCTTTAGATTCAAATCCCTCACCTACAATAGTGTCATCAATTTTTGTAAGGATGAAACTTTTTTCAGTGAAAAAATACTTGTTTTTTTGATCCCAAAATAATTGATCGGTCTCTAATCTTGTGGTATCTGAATGATTAATAACAACCACATTACCTTTAATTTCAGATAAAGAGGTTTTTGAATATGATAAAGCATAGTCACCTGTAATTGTTGTAGAATCTAAACTATTTTTATCAAAATTTATGATTTTTATTCCTTTTGGAAATTCATTATAGGGATGATTTTTTCTGTTACTAAAGTCATTGAGAATCAAAGTCGATAGCTTAGAGGTAATTCTACCTGAATCTTTGTAAATGTGATGAACATCTTTGGCAACTCCAATAGGAAGATTTTGTTCTGCTAAAAAATCTCTTACTTTTTTTGAATCATTGGTACAAGAAAAAAGCATTACCACAAATAGGATTGCAGCAATGCTTTTTTTTATTGTATTTGATATTGGATTCATTATTATCTACCGCTAGAAGTAATCTTTACAGATTCATTAATCCAACATTTTACTTTAAATGGATCTCCTTCATTAACGCCTTCTGTAAAAATAACTTTTTTAGAAGGGAAATTAGCCTTATAATTTCTTATAAACTTTCTAGCAACAGAACTTATACTAGGATCTACGTTTCTTGCTCTAACAGCCTTATTATGTGCTGCAACATAGGTCATCCTTTTTTCAAATTCATTTGTACCACAGGCGTTCACAGAAGATGCATATAAACTAGCAATAAATAGGTAAGCTCTACCCATATTAGGATTTAAAGCAATAGCCTCTCTAGCCAATTGCCTAGCTCTAGATTTTTGTCCTCTTTTCTTAGCAGCTTGTGCAAATTTTAATTTGAAATTTGCTTTTTTGAACGGATCTGTTTCTAAATCAAATGCTTTCATTCTCATATCTTGAGCTCCAGCCGTATCACCCTTTTTAGCCAGTACACCTGCAACAAAAGAGTAGGCATCAGCCGAAGGAGATGCTTCTGCATAGGCAATAGCTAATTTTTCAAAAAGGGGATCATCTGTACATTCTTTGTTGAACATTCTAGATACTGCTCTCTTCAACCATTTAGAATTTGTTTTATTTTCTTCAAAGTCTCTTTCATAAAGCGGAATTAATCGATCACATGTAGATAATACTATGATAATTTGGTCTAACCCAGATTCAACTTGTCCTAAAGCTTTAGAGTTTATAGTATAAGCTCTTAAATTTCTAGACTCTCTTTTGTCCAACTCTTGTCCAGCCTCCAATTTATCGTTAAGTGCCTTTAATTTTTTTGCGTAATCTGCTAACTTTTCTCCAACAGATTCTAATACATCATCATAGGTGTCAAAAACCTTTTGTGGGTTAGTGTCTTTGTAGGTATCTGTAATGCCCTGAAAATATCTGTAGATATTTTTAACGCTCATACGAGTAGGATCTATACTGTAAGCTAATTGTAAAATATCAAAAATTTCTTGATCTGTACCTAATTTATTTTTAATTAAAAAAGAGGCATAATTACTATGTGCTTTTGCAGGATCTTGGGTTGGGAAATTTTCTAATCTTTGCTGATATACTCTTTTAACAAGCGCTGCAGCTTCTACTTTGTCAGCTGCATTTTTAAATCTTACTTGTGCTAATTTATCTCCTAATTTGTATACATTGATAGATAATTTTTGACAATTATCCATTAGAAAAATCCAGTTAGGATAAGCATCATCATACTTTTTTGATTGATAATCCCCTTTGAATAAGTTATATTTTATGTTACACTCTTGCTGGGTAACTTGAGCATTTAAAACAAGTGACCCTAAAAAAAGAAATAGGTTTGCTAATAAAATTATTTGTTTCTTCATTTCTAATCGTATTTGTTAATCAATTTTCCTCTTTTTAAACCAGACATCATTTAAAGAAAGACTTAATCTAAAATTTATATATTTTTCCTCTAATAATCCGTTATCTGTTGTTCCTTTCTTTCCATATTCTACACCTAAGTTAATGTTGGACAATCTATTACCTAATGGAAATCCTAATCCAAAAGATATGCCAAAGTCATCTATACTGGTAAATGTATTACCATTTGGGTTTCCATTGACTAAGAGTCCTAACTTTTCATATTTTAAACCTCCTCTGTAAGTAACTCTTTGCCAATAACTAGAAATAGAATTTATTTTAGGAATATAAAATCCCCCTGCAGATATTCTATTGGATTGACCATATTGAAAACTTTGTGCACTGTTATCAAAATAACCTGAGGCTACCAAAGCATCCTGAGTTTTGTAATTTACTCCAGCATACCATTTATTTGTTTTACCTAAACCTAATCCAAATATAGTCTCTAAGGGTCTCTCTAGGTTTGCATTTAATGGACCTGAGAATATGGTATCTCTAGGCTGTTCAAATCCTGAAGCACCTATTGATAAAGAATATAAATTTTCTGTACCTGTAGAATTCAATGAATTCCCAAGTTTAATTGAGGCTCCAGCATGTAGATTTATATCTTTGGTTAGGGTTGTTTTATACTGAGCTCCAAATTTCACAGAACCTCCTCTTACATTTGAATTTTCCACATTTTTTGTAGCCAAAGCAACTTCTTCACGTATATTTAAAACACTGTTTTGAATATTACCAAACAAGAAGTCTAATTCCAGACCAACAGAAAATCCTTTGAATAGTTTTAATCCAACACCACCATAAATTCTATTTACATCACCAGAACCAACATACTGTGTTATATCTACCGGATTTCCTTCATCATCATTTAATGTATTAACTAAAGAATATCCAACAGAGGAAGTAGGTTGCATTCCAAAGACTACAGCCATCTTTTTTGTTAGCGGAAAAGCAATACTAAAATAACTTAAACTTGTAGAGTTGGTTGATTGCTTAACGTTTGCATCACTAATGGTTAAATCATTATTCAATACTCCAAATACATAAGTTGCAAGTCTTAATTCAGATAATGAGGCAGGATTAACAAAGTTTAAATAACTTGGACTACTATATGCAGCACCTATACTACCCATACTTATTTGCTCAACAGTTCTTGTTCCAAATTCTTCACCAACACCAAAATAAGAATAAGGAGAAGAAGTTGATCTTTGAGAAAAAGACTGAGCTGTAATTAAAACAGTTAAAATGAATATGAATTTTTTAATCATTATTGATTGTTAAATGTCAATATTTTATTTAATCCGCTAAGGAGAAAATTTTGATTCGCAAATATGCTATTTTTTAATTGTTTGAACAAGAATTTTGTGTCTCCTCCTGTTAAAACTATTGTTAAATCACCAAAATCTCGTTCATATTGGGCAATAACTCCTTTTATTTCACAAATAACACCATTAATTACACCCGAATGAATCGATGCTGAAGTCGATGTGCCTATTAAATTAAACTCCTCATTTTTAGACAATAAGGGAAGTTTTCCGGTATACTTATGCAATGATTTATATCTCATGGCTATTCCTGGAGATATGGCTCCTCCTAAGTATTCATTTTTAGCATTAATAAAATCATAAGTAATGCATGTACCCGCATCAATCACCAATGAATTTTGTGAAGGGTAAATACTTGCCGCTGCTGCTGCCAGTGCTATTCTATCATTTCCTAGTGTAGACGGGGTAGCATATAAGTTTTTAAAAGGTAACTGAGTATCAGAATTCAATGTGATTAAAAAGGGTAATTTCTGTAATTCTTCAAGATATTCTTCATTGATATCTTTTACTGAACTCACAATACTTAGTTCAATAGCATATTGATTAGAAATTCTTTTTACTTCATCTAAAAAATAAATCTCATCAAAAACTGCAGTTGTTATGATTGTATCTAATTCAAAAACAGCTACTTTGACTTTTGAATTCCCTATGTCTATGACTAGATTCATTCTTTATTTAAAAGTGAATGCCAAAAATACAATAGATTTTTCTATTTTTATTTGGTAGTTGTGAAAAACTCGTTTTATATTTGCGACCGCTAAGTACAAAGGTACCTTAGCTCAGTTGGTAGAGCAAAGGACTGAAAATCCTTGTGTCCCTGGTTCGATTCCTGGAGGTACCACAAAAAAATCCGAACAAATCTGTTCGGATTTTTTGTTTTCTGATATTAAATCATTTGTAGGTTAGTCAATTCTTGTTTGGTTAGTTCTCTCCAACGACCTCTTGGAAGATTTTTTTTAGTTAAGCCTGCAAAAAGAACTCTATCTAATTTTACAACTTTATATCCAACATGTTCAAATATTTTTCGAACAATTCTATTTCTTCCAGAATGAATTTCTATACCTACCTCATTTTTTGTTCTTCCCTCTACGTAAGAAATTGCATCAATAAAAACTTTTTTACCCTCTATAATAACTTCACCTCTAAGCTTTTGCAGATCTTTCAAATCTAATTTTCTGTCAAGTGAAGCATGATATAATTTTTTAACATTATGTTTAGGATGAGTTAATTTTTTTGCTAACTCGCCATCATTGGTAAATAGCAGAAGACCAGTAGTCATTCTATCTAATCTTCCAACAGGATAAATTCTTTCAGAGGCCGCATTAGAAACCAATTCCATGACCGTTTTTCTTCCACGGTCATCGTCCATAGTAGTAATATAATTCTTGGGCTTATTTAATAGAACATATTTCTTTTTTTCAGGAGAAATGGAGGTTCCGTCAAAACGAACCTCATCATTTGGTTGAACCTTATATCCCATTTCGGTAACTAATTTACCATTTACTGTTACACTTCCGTGCTCTATGTAAGTATCTGCTTCTCTTCTTGAACAAACACCTGAGTTAGATATAAATTTATTAAGCCTTATGCCACCAATATCTGTTTGTTTTGGTTTTGATGAGGGTTTCTTAAAGTCTTTACGAAAGGAATTTTTTCTTTGTGGAGTGTTGCCTTTTCTTGCCTGTCGTCCTCCCGACGATTTACGATTTGAATTCATTTTATAATTTTCGGCAAATGTAATCATTAATTATTGCTTACAACAAATTGACTTTAATCTGATAAACATTTTTACAATGATGCCCCAGTATTATTATTTGAGTGTATTAATTACCTGATCTATAATTAAGGAAGTATCTATAAATACCAAACTAAAAACACCAATCAATAATAATATTTTAAGAGTCGTATGGATAATGGTATATTCTTTCTTTTTTGATGATTTTATTAAAACTGCACCAATAATGATTAATGAGACTACCATTAAATAAAAATAATACTTCATAAATGATATTGCTGGATGTTTTAATAGAATAAGTATGGTTAACAATGCAAAAAACAATAAGACAATAGAAAATAATTTAGTGTTTCTTTCACCATATGCTACTGGAAAAGTTTTATAGTTACTGGCTACTGCACCTTTCATGTTTTCCAAATCTTTTATAAGTTCTCTAATCATGATTATGAGAAATAAAAAAACAGCATGTATAAAAATTATATTAGAAAAATTTTTAAAGTAAACGAATATGACAAAAAATGGTAAAATTGTAAGTAGTGAGGCTACCATCAAACCTGTTAAAGGGTATCTTTTGAGTTTGTGTGAATAAAACCAAATACCGAAGATGTATGATGAAAAAAATAAGGAAGCTTTCCAGGAAACTAAGAATCCTGATAGAACTCCAACAATATTTAAAAAAAAATAAATAGACAATATCGTTTCTTGTTTCACATAACTATCAAGACCAGATTTATATGGTCTATTAATTTTATCTGCTTTAATGTCATAAAAATTATTGATTATATAACCACCAGCAACTACACATACAGTAGCAAATACGACAAAAAAAAGATGCAAATCAAATATGACAGTTGTAATTGATTTTTTTGGAGAAAAAATAAAAATAGAAGCTAGATATTGAGCAATGACAAGAACTAAAATATTATAACCTCTAACTACTGAAAGTAAACTGAAAATTTTATAAAATAAAGAAGTTTTTTTAGCTTTCTCCATAAGTGAAGAAGTTAAAATCTGTACACTAGTTCTAATTTATAACCTCTTAGAGAAGTTTTTGCTTTTTCATAGTCTTGAGCAAAACCCAAAATATAACCTCCTCCACCGGAACCACATAACTTAAGATAATAATCGTTTGTTTGAATGCCTTGTTCCCAAACTTTATGAAAGGCATTAGGTATCATAGGTTTAAAATTTGTGAGAACCAGTTTGGATAATTTTTTAACATTACCTAACAAAGAAGTTACATTTCCATGCAAAAAATTATCTATACAGGCGTCTGTATATTTAGAAAATTCCTCGTTAAGCATCTTCCTAAACCCTTCATTTTTCATTTTATTCATGAAAATATTTACCATAGGTTCAGTTTCACCAACTTGTTCAGAATCTAACAAAAATACAGCTCCTTTTCCTTCTTTCTGTGATGGAATTCCGGCAGGCTCAATATTAGTCTTTGAATTAATTAAAATTGGGAGACTTAAATAGCTGTTTAGTGGATCTAAACCAGAACTTTTACCATGAAAAAAAGACTCCATGAACGAAAAAATTGCTTTTAAGTTAAGCAATTTATCTCTTGTTAAATTTTCGAGGATCGTAATTTTATCCTTTGCATATTGATCATAAATAGAGGCAACTAGTGCACCTGAACTTCCAACACCATAACCTTGAGGAATTGAAGAATCAAAATACATACCCAGATCGATGTCTTCTTTAAAATTTTTAAAATTAAACGATACTAAATCTGTTGAAGTATTTTTCAGATAGTGATAGAATTTAACTAAGTTTTCATTTGACTTCTTTGCATCTCCAGTAAGGTTTGAATCAGATTTTAAAGCCCCATTATAAGAATTATAGGGTATGGCTAGACCTTTTGAATCTTTAATAATGCCGTATTCACCAAACAATAAAATCTTAGCGTAAAATAGAGGACCTTTCATAGGGTATAAATTATGATTCAAATATACAAATAATTACTCTTCATTAGGATAATATACATCTCGATAAAAAGTAGTCCATTCTCCAACTTTTTCACCATTTCTATATTTTCCTTTGGTTTTTATCTTGCCTGTCTTATAATATATTTTCCAGGCTCTTTCCCTAACTCCTTTACCAAAAACGCCATCTACTTTTAATTCTCCTGTTGGATAATATTCTTTATAAGGACCATCTAAAATACCATTTTTATACTTTTCTGTTTTCAAAACTGATCCATCCTCATAAAAGTAAGTTACTAATCCTTTGAAATTTTCTTTTTTGATGACCAAAGAACTAGCTTTACCTTCTCTATATTTTGCACCGCTTTTATAATAGTCAACAATTAAATAAACACTTCTCTTTTTGTTAGGAATGGGTCTATAAAAAACACCATTTTCTTCACTAACCTGATCATGATTTTTATCTAACCAAACGATTACTTGAGTAAATGATAAAAAAAGAAATGAGATGAGAGCAAAGAACGTGAAAACTGAGATTCTAGAAAGAAATATTTTCATATTGACTATACATTAACGGCTCCTAAACCAACAATATCACAAATATAATGATTTTTTTGACAGAACTTAGAAAGCTCATTATCAATGAATTGAAGTATATTTTTAGATTCATTTGCAGGATACAAAACATGAACATTAGCTCCTGCATCAAGTGTAAAACACACCTTACTACCCGTATTACTTCTATACCTCCAAATGGAATTGATTATTTCTAAGGTATTGGGTTTCATTAAAATAAAATAGGGGTTACTTGTTAACATCATTGCGTGCAAACTCAAAGCTTCACTTTCCACCAAGTTGATAAAAGAATCTATCTCACCGTTTTGTAAAATTTCTGAAATGGTCGCTAAATTTTCATTGGCTTGATCAAATCTTTGGGAAGCAAATGGATGATTGTGCATTAAATCGTGTCCAACTGAACTGCTTACCTGCTTTTCTCCTTTATCAACTAATAAAATTGCATCATGATAGTTTTTAAATACTTCATGAACTTCATAGGGAAATGGAACTCCATATAAATCTGAACTTCCTTTGATGTTTGGATGTTGCCCCCAAACTACTAAAGGGCCTTCTATACTTCTACTGGCACTTCCAGATCCTAATCTCGCCAAAAAAGATGCTTTCTTACGTATAAAATCATCGGTTAATTCAACTCTACTAAGCGATTTTTCTAAACTCACTAAGCACATGGCTATAGCACTCATACCACTTGCAGAAGATGCTATACCACTACTATGAGGAAAAGAGTTTTCTGAGTGTATCACCATATCATACACCAATAGGTACGGACAATACTCTTTAATTCTTTGGAAAAATTTAGTGATCTTAGGTTTAAAATCTTCCTTCTTTTTACCCTCAAAAAATAAATCGAATTGTATTTCATTATTATTACCCGTCTTACTTTTGGGAGTAAAATCTATAGTGGTAATACTATGACTATTAGTTAACGTAAAGCTTATCGAGGCATTCTTTGGAATTTGAGGCTCTGTTTTTCCCCAATATTTCACCAACGCAATATTACTAGGTGTTTTCCAAGTAAAAGAAGTTTTTGTAGTTATATTTTGAAGAGAATTCGGTAAAAACTGCTGTATATCCAAGCCTTATAATTTGCTACAAATATAGCAGTTTTTGACTTATGTTCTAGTCAACTTTTGCAAGACATTTTCTTTGTAAGATCTACTAATCGGAATTGCTTTTTTCTTTAATTCTATCAATTCATTTGTAAAAGAATCTATTTTTGGCATCGAAACGATGTAAGATCTATGGGTTCTTAGAAATTCATTAGAAGGCAATTTAGACTCTATATTGCTAATGGTTTCTCTCGTTATGATGGTTTCTTTATCTGTGAAAATTTTCACATAGTCACTTAAACTTTCTATGTAATTAATTTCCTTGAATCGAACTTTTACCATTTTACGATCTGAACGCACAAAAATTGAGGTTTCTTTTTCTAAATATTGTACTTCTTTTTTTACAGTTTCTTTTGAAATATGTAAATCAAAATATTTCTGAACAGCTTTTAAAAAACGATCAAATGAAATAGGTTTTAATAAATAATCTACCGCTTGTAAATCAAAACCTTCTATGGCATATTCTCGATAAGCAGTTGTAAAAATTACCTGACTCTTATGCTGAATAGATTTTGCCAAAGACAAACCAGATATCTCTGGCATATTGATGTCTAAAAAAATTAGTTGAATCGATTCTTTTTGTAACACAGAAAATGCCTCGAAAACATTTTTGCAGGTTGCCACCAATTCTAAATTATGAATTTTACCCACAAAAGAACTGATAATTTCTCTTGCCATTGGCTCATCATCCACAATCATACAAGTTACTTTATCAGACATTCTTTATAGTTTTTAATCCGCTCAATTGCAGAGTTAAACTTACTTTAAAACGTTGGTCGTTTTCATTTATTTCTAAGGTATGTGCATTCGGATACAACATCTTTAATCTCTTTTGAATGTTTTCTAAACCGATTCCATCTTCACTTTTAGATTTTTCAATAATAGAATTCTCCACTTCAAATAAAAGTGTATCATCGATTTTTTTAATTAGAATATTAATCCCCAAAACTCCATTTACAATAGCGCCATGTTTAAAACTATTTTCAACAAAAGGAATCAACATCATTGGAGCGATATTGATATTTTCAACAGCACTTTGTTTAATTAAATTGACTTGCAATGTATCATGAAATCTTAGTTTTTCTAAGGTGATATAATCTTCTAAATGATTGATTTCATTTTCTAGAAACACCGTTGGTTTTTCGATTTGATATAAAATATAATCTAACAAATTAGATAATTTTAAAATCATTTCTGGAGCTTCATCACCTTTTTTTAGTGCAAAACCATAAATGGTATTTAAGGAGTTAAACAAGAAATGAGGATGTATTTGCATCTTCAATAATTTTAACTCTTGTTCTTTTAATTGCAATTGAGTTTGTAAAATTTTATTCTTTAAATCTTCGTTTTTTACAATGGATTTGTAATTATGAAGTATCAAACTTAAAGTCACCACAATTAATACTACAAAAAAGACCCCCAAAATAATAAACGGCAATGTTTTGGTAATGGGCGATGCATTTTCTGGGTTTAGATCTGCCAAATAAACCAAGGCAAATAATACGCTAAGAATAATAGCATAAATAGATAGAATAAGCGTGTATATTGTATAAAGTATAAAACTTTTGTAAAGCTTTTTAAGTAAGTATTTTGGAACTAAAAAATAAACTACAAAGTAGCTAATCGTCATTGTTATAGGCATTAAAAAAGCCGAAAACAATTGAATGTAGGTTTTTTGATTACTCCCAAATCCTAAGAAATAATTGTAGAAAAAATAAATGATCACCCAAAAAATAGAGTGGACAATTAATTTAAAAACGTATTCTTTTATTTTACCAAAGGATAACATCATCTTGCAATAATACTATTTTTCTATAGCTGCCATTATTTTTAACGGTCAAATTCTAATTTTAGCTGGTTTTTGACATGTTTTTACAGATATTTACAAAACCAAGGCTTATTTGGTCGATTTTAGTTTTGTTTTGGTTACTTATCGATTAAACAAAAAACCAACAAACATTAAAAATACATTTGACATCAAATAACAATTAAAACTAAAAATATGAATTTTAAAATGACAGCTCAATTAATGAAACCCTTATTAGCTAATTTATTAAACGAAGGTGGACCACTTTTTATGTACACACTTTTAATTACGCTTATTATCTGTATTGGATTAATCATAAAAGCAATTTTAAAAGGTGATGAAAATGGTAAAACTCAAAAACTAATCGCTTCTGTAAGTTTGTTTGCATTGGTGTGGGGTTTCTTAGGACAAATTATTGGTTTAATTACCGCTTTCGATTTTATTCAATCTTTTGGAAATGTAAAACCAGAAATTATTGCTGGAGGAATTAAAGTAGCTTCTTTATCGCCCGCTTTTGGTATGGTGGTTTTCTTAATTGCTAGATTGGGAATTATTGCTTTAATTCTTAAGAAAAAATAACTACGATAACTCAAAAATATTAATACCCATTTCTAATTAGAAATGGGTATTTTTGTTTTAAATTGTATTCAATTGGAAAGAAAAATAAAATTATTATGGGATTTTAGAGGTCCGGACGCCCTAGAAACTGCAAAACACCACACCATTCATTTAAAAGAATTTGCTACAATTGAAAATCTCCCATTTCATGAGATAGACATTAAAGAGTTGAACCCTATGCTGTGTGCTGCCTTTATAGTAGTTAATGAATCTGACATGAAAGTATACAGAAATGCCTTAAAACCTCAAAGAGGTGAGCTAGCTTAGAAAGCCATTTAATTTCCTAATATTTCTTGAGTATAGTACATTACGAGGGTTTCAATGTAATTTTAAAAAAAATCATTTATTTTCGTAAAAGGCAAAGATATATATATGAAAATACTAGCATTCTCAATCAAAACCCACTTATTACTCTTAATTTTATTTTGTACACTTTTTAGCTGTCAGAATTCTGAGGTGTTTTTTGAAGATGCACTTTGTATTGAAAATATTTCCACCATTGATCCTGAAATTGGATTATTAGAAAACCAAACAATTATTATTAAAGCAGGAAAAATAATTCAAATTTCTCCTTCTCAAGACCTTCAATTAGCCAAAGAAAATACCATTATAGATGGCACAGGGAAGTATATGATTCCTGGGTTATGGGATGCTCATATTCACTTTTCTTTTATCAAAGAAATGGCTCCTAATATGTTGGATTTATTTTTAGCTTATGGTATTACTAGTGTGAGAGATACAGGGGGAGATATTAATTTTGTAAATACTTGGAAAGAAAAATCGTTAGCCAACCCTACAGATGCTCCAAGAGTAATGGTAGCTGGGCCACTTCTTGATGGTAACCCAAATGTATATGATGGAAGTGATCACAGTCATCCTCCTTTATCTGTTGGATTAAAAACTGTTGAGGATGTAACTAACAAAATTATCGAATTAGATAGTTTGAAAGTAGATTTCCTTAAGGCATATGAAATGTTAACTCCAGAACAATTTAAAGAGGTCACAAAACTTGCTAAAGAAAAAGGGCTAAAGGTAACTGGCCACGTACCATTAAGTATGGATGTAATTGGTGCCTCTAACGCAGGATTAAACAGTATGGAGCATTTTAGAAACTTAGAATTGTCTTGTGCCTCTAATTCAGATGAATTGTTACTAGAGAGACAACAACTGTTAGCCTCAGGAAAAGAGGATAAAGGAGGAGTGTTGCGTTCAAGAATACACAAAAAACAAAGAGAGATCGCTCTTAAAAATTTTGATCTTAAAAAAGCGAATGAAGTTTTAGAAGTCTTGAAAAAAAATGATACTTGGCAAATTCCAACACTCACATTAAATACCGCTTTTGCAAGAAGACCCTTTGCTGCAAAAGATTGGCAGAAAAGTTTTTCTTATTTACCAAAAAACATACAAGAACAATGGCTAGACTACATCAATAATTTAGTAAAAAAAGAGGTAGTACCCTTCGATAAAGAATACGCTAAATGGATGTTTGATATGACCAAACGAGTTCATAACAAAGGAATTAAAATTATGGCGGGTACAGATACCCCAATTTTCTTTTTAACACCTGGTCTCAGCTTACATGAGGAATTAGCAGTTTTAGTTGAAGCTGGCTTATCTCCTTTAGAGGCTTTGAAAAGTGCCACTACAAATCCTGCAGCCTACTTTAACTTAGATAACGAGTTGGGCAAAATTGCAATAAATAATTGGGCAGATTTAGTAATTCTTGATGCAAACCCTCTGGAGGACATTAACAATACCAAACAAATTAATGCGGTGATTAAGCAAGGAAAATATTTTAACCGAGAACACTTAGATGGTTTATTAACGAACTTAACTACAAAAAAATAGTCCCATTTAATTACCAGTTTAAGTTTATCTGCTAGCTAGTGCTTTAGCACACAACCAGCCACCCGTCCAAGCATTCTGAAAATTAAAGCCCCCTGTAACTGCGTCAATATTTAACACCTCACCTACAAAGAATAAGTTATTGTGTAATTTACTTTCAAAACATTTAAAGTTAATTTCTCTTAAATCTACTCCACCGGCCGTTACAAACTCTTCTTTAAACGTACTTTTCCCTTTGGCAGTAAAAACACTTTTAGTCAGTTGATTTGCCAGGACATCTATCTGTTCATGACTTACATCTGCCCAATTAAAAGTAGTTTTAATAGTTGTAGCCATTACAAAACGTTCCCACAATCTTTTTGAAATCTCTTCAAAAGGAGATCGAACAATGACTTGTTTTTTGGAGTGTTTCTTTTTTAAATTTAACAACACATTTACAATTTTATGAGTAGGTCTAGAGAGCCAATTTACCTGTACTTGATACTCATAATTTTTTTCTGCCAACACTCGTGCTCCAAAAGCAGAGAGCTTTAAAATAGCAGGACCACTCATGCCCCAATGTGTAATTAATAATGGGCCTGAAGCTTCTAAGTTTGTATCTTCTAATTGAACAATGGCATTAGGAACCGATATTCCTAACAAGTCTTTAATTCTATTATCTTTAATATTAAAGGTAAACAATGAGGGCACAGGAGAAATAATAGTGTGTCCCATAGCTTTTGACAACTCCCAAACCTTTTTACTACTTCCTGCTGCCATAACCACAGCATCACAAACAAACTGCTGTTTTTTGGTAATTACCAACCAAGAATTAGCCTGCTTTTGTATGGTGGTCACTCCATGATTTTTCAACACAGAAATTCCTAAACGTTTCGTTTTGTTGAGAAAACAATCTACAATGGTTTGTGATGAGTTAGATTCAGGAAAAACGCGATTATCTTTTTCTATTTTTAGAGGAATTCCATTATTCTCGAACCATTCAAAAGTATCACCTGTCATAAATTGATGAAACGGGCCTAACAATTCTTTGTTACCTCTAGGATAAAATTGCACCAACTCTTTGGGCTCAAAACAAGCGTGGGTAACATTGCAACGACCACCCCCAGAAATTTTTACTTTTTGCAGTACTTCTTTGCCTTTTTCTAAGATGGTAATGTCTAATTCAGGATTCATTTCTTTCGCATTAATTGCTGTAAAAAATCCTGCAGCACCTCCACCAATTATGATTACTTTTTTCATAACACCATATCTGAATACCTAAGAATTGTGGTGTATCCTTTAGTTTTAAAATAGTGAGGAGTATCTTTATTCCCAGTAGCTAAAATAAAATCTCCACCCCATGCACCAAGGCTTTTCAGAGTTCCAAAATAGTCAGGAAACAAACGTTCTTTCACTGTAGGCAACTCAATAATCGAGGAAATGATCTTTTCATGTTCTTGAATCAGTTTTTTAAATTCTGAAAGCTTTTGTTCATGAATGAGTTGTTTAGAAATTTCTGAAACAAGTTGTATTTCGTTATGTATTTTTTCTCGCTTCTCTTTAAACCTAGCTATTCCAGCTTTACTATCTTGTTTTTTATTTAAATGAACAAAAAATAGCTGATCACTAAAACTAGGCGTAAAATCTACTTGTTTTACAACTGGTTGTTGGTTATTAACCTGATATAAAATTGGGGTCTTGTGTTTTGCATTGGCAATATCGTATCCACTTCCTGAAAATGAATTCCATAACAACTGAAAAGCATCAACTTTTGCCCATTGCGCAATATTATTAATTAATGTAGAAGAAGTTCCTAAACCCCAATCTCTGGGAAACGTAAGGTTAGTTTTTACCAAAAACCCTTGTTCAGATTGTAAAAATTCTGGATTCAATTTTCTGGCTTCTACTAAAATATCTTGAAGTGTTTCGGCAATAAAGTCTGCACTTCCCTCTTTTTCAGAATTAAATGTAGCATTAACTAATCTAAGTTTTGGTAACTCAAAAACAGCCTCAAACCAACAATCTCCTGCTTTGGTGAAACTTCCCCAAATTAATTGCGGTTCCTTAATTTTTTCTACTGATAAATCTTGCCCAAATTTGGTAGGAACTGCCAAACCAGTAGCTCCTTCTAACACAAGGTATTCTGCAGTGAGTAATAATTTTCCGTTAGAGTAGAATGTATTCAAGATTATTTGGTATTTCTTATTTCTTCAAACTTATCAACCACAGCACTATGAGTCACTGTTTTGCCCTCAAAATAATTAGCTATTACTGTTTTCTCCTGATCATTTGCACCCAATTGGTTTAAAATATTCATCAGATGCATTTTCATATGACCATGCTGTATTCCTTTAGTGGTTAAAGCTCGCAAAGCTGCAAAGTTTTGAGCCAAGCCTGCAGTTGCCATAATCATCATTAATTCTTTTGCAGAGGGTTGTTGCAACATTCCTAAAGACAATTTTGCTAAAGGATGTAAAGAAGTTAGGCCTCCTACGGTTCCAACAGCCAATGGAACTTCTATCCAAAAACGAAAAACACCATTGGTAATTTCACAATGTGTTAAGCTGGTATACTGTCCAGACCTAGAAGCATAAGCATGCACTCCTGCTTCAATGGCTCTAAAATCGTTACCGGTAGCTAATACAACTGCATCAATACCATTCATAATCCCTTTATTATGTGTAACAGCTCTGTGAGGCTCAATACTAGCAATTTTAACTGCTTGATGAAATTTCTTTGCAAATTGTTGGGGATTTTTTCCACCTAATTCTTCAATAGTACAACTTACTTCCGCTCTAACTAAACATTCTGGAACGTAATTGGATAAAATACTCATTACTATTTCTACAGCATCACTTCTAAATTCTTTAGCTATGGCCTCTAGACAAGAATTAATAAAATTTGCACCCATAGAATCTACGGTTTCAAAAGTGACATGAATTTGATAGTAGTTTGGTAGTTTCTCAGTTTTATCTATCAATTGAATATCTAGAATACCTCCACCACGTTTTTCCATATTTTTTGTAATGGATGCTGTAGCTATTTTAAAAAGCTCTTTTTTTGAATTGAAATACTGCATCAATTCACTTTTATCTCCATCATACATAAAATGTACCTGACCTATTTTAGTGGTAGAAAGCACTTCAGCTTTAAAACCTCCTCTTGTACTCCAAAATTTAGCCACTAATGAAGCTGCTGCCACTACAGAACTTTCCTCAATAACCATAGGAATTGTATAAGAGGTATTGTTTATAAGAAAGTTAGGCGCAACACCATAGGGTAAATAAAAGTTAGAAATGGTGTTTTCTATGAAATCATCGTGTAATTGTTGCAATAATTCATCTGAATTCCAATATTTTTTTATCGTAGAAATTATTTCTGTTTGATCTGTAAAATAATTAGTAGCTAACCAATTAATTTTTTCTTCTTTGGTTAGTTTAGAAAATCCGGAAATCATTTTAGACATCGATGTCATTTTATAGTGTGAGGCAAAGATAAATGAAACAATGAAAACAGTAATATGAATTCAATATTTATACTGTTTTTAAAGTTTTTTTGACGATTTTTCCGTAAACTTGGCAATCAATTCCTAAATCTGTAATTATAGAATGAAGAAATTATTTATTTTAGCTGTCATCACACTTCTTTTTAATTGTGAGCAACCTACCACAAATAATTCAAATAACGCTTCAAGAACAGAAAAAATAACACTAGAAGATATCTGGGGATCTACGTTCTCTACCAACAGAATGAATGCCTTAAATTCTATGAACGGAGACTATTATTCTCTTTTAAATAGAGATGAAAATGGGTTTACTACAGTAGATCAATATAGTTACTTAAATTTAGAGAAGGTAGCAACTGTTGTAGATGGAAAAACTATTAATAACTTACAAAAATTTGAGTCGTATTCATTTAACAATGATGAATCAAAATTAATTTTAGGAAAAGACATTCAAAAGGTTTATAGAAGATCTACAAAAGGAACCTACTACGTATATACTGTGAACTCAAAAAAAATTCGCTTAATTGGAGAACAGATTCAAGAACCAACCTTTTCTCCCGATAGTAAAAAAGTAGCTTATGCAAAAAACAACAATCTATTCATTTTAGACTTAACCACAAATACCACTAGACAAGTTACTTACGATGGAAAATACAATCATATAATCAATGGAACTACAGATTGGGTGTATGAGGAAGAATTTGGTTTTGTTAGGGCTTTTGAATGGAGTAATGACAGTAAGTTTATTGCTTTTTTACGTTTTAACGAATCTAAGGTTAAAGAATTTTCTATGGGGGTTACTGGAAATCAGCTATACCCTACCCAACATGTGTTTAAATATCCTAAAGCAGGAGAAGACAATGCAAAAGTTTCGCTGCACACCTATAATTTAAAAGCTAGAAAATCAAAGAAAATAGCTTTAGGAAGTTATGAATACATTCCAAGAATACAATGGTCTAATTCTAACCCTATTCTAATTGCTACTACTTTAAATAGACACCAAAATGATTTAAAACTCCACAAAATAAATGCACTGAAAAGTAGTTCATCTCTTTTGCTAAATGAAAAAGATGACGCCTATGTAAGTGTGAAAAATGATCTTACATTTCTAGATGACAATAGTTTTATTTGGACTAGTGAAAAAGATGGTTACAATCATATTTATCATTATGACTTTAATGGAAAACTTATCAATCAAATTACCAAGGGCAATTGGGAAGTAACCAAATATTATGGTTTTAATAAAGAGAAAAAAACCATATACTATCAATCTGCAGAAAACGGGACTATAAATAGAGGTGTTTATAGTATTCATTTAGATGGAACAACTAAAAAATTATTAAGCAATAATACTGGAACAAATACTGCCGCGTTTAGCAGTAATTTAAATTACTTTATCAATACACATTCAACTACAGAAACACCTCCTATTTATTCGCTTTACTCTGCTGAGGGAACTATGATTAAGGTGATTAAAGACAACTCAAGCTTGGAAGACAAACTAGAGGATTACATCATTAGTCCAAAAGAATTTTCTACCATAAATATCAATGGAAATGATCTTAATATGTGGATGATTAAGCCTCTTGATTTTGATGAACAAAAACAATACCCACTACTGATGTTTCAATATTCAGGACCTGGTTCTCAACAGGTTGCCAATAGATGGAATGGGACCAATGACTATTGGCATCAACTATTAGCTCAGCAAGGAATGATTATTGTTTGTGTAGATGGAAGGGGGACAGGTTTAAAAGGGAGAGATTTCAAAAAAATAACTCAAAAAGAATTAGGTAAATATGAAGTAGAAGATCAAATTGCTGCTGCCAAAAAATTAGCAGAACGCAACTACATAGATGAAAATAATATTGGTATATGGGGTTGGAGTTATGGTGGTTTCATGAGTACCAATTGTCTTTTAAAAGGAAATGATATTTTTACCACTGCCATTGCAGTTGCTCCTGTAACTTCATGGCGATTTTATGATACGGTATATACAGAACGTTATATGCAAACACCACAAGAAAATGCCAGTGGTTATGATGACAATTCTCCAATAAATTATGCAGATAAACTTCAAGGGAATTATTTACTAGTTCATGGTACTGGAGATGACAATGTGCATGTACAAAATTCTAGGAGAATGATTAACGCATTGGTAGCGGCTAATAAGCCTTTTGATGTAGCCTTATACCCTGACAGAGCTCACGGAATCAGAAAAGGTGTGAACACTCGCCTACATTTGTATCATAAAATGACTAACTTCCTCAAAAAACATTTGATTAAAATTTAAATTATACTATAAAAACCTAAATAAGCACACTAATGAGCACAACTATGAAACAACCACACGAAAAAGAAATCTTTGGACATCCTGCGGGATTGTATGTATTATTTTTTGTAGAAATGTGGGAACGCTTTTCCTACTATGGCATGAGGGCAATTCTAACATTATTTTTAGCTGCACCAGTAATTATGGGTGATCCACAATCTGGATATGGTTGGTCAAATGCTGAAACTTTATCTTTTTACGGAACCTACACTATGTTTGTCTATTTAACCTCAATACCTGGAGGATGGATTGCAGACAAATTTATTGGTCAGAAAAAAGCAGTGATGTTAGGTGGTCTTTTACTTTGTGTTGGACATGGAATCCTTGCAGTTGATGCACAATGGGCCTTTTTTACTGGGTTGGTTTTAATAGTATTAGGTGTAGGAATGCTAAAACCTAATATTTCTACCATGGTTGGTGGATTATATAAAAAAGGAGATGACAAAAGAGATATCGGTTTTTATATATTTTACATGGGTATTAATTTAGGAGCTTTTTTAGGAGCTTTAATTGTTGGAATTGTTGCTGCTAAATGGGGTTGGCATTATGGTTTTGGATTGGCTGGAATTGGAATGGCTCTTGGGCAGGTTATCTACTTTTATGGTTTAAAATACCTAACAGGGGTTGGTGATTTTCTTGGTGCAAAAGACTCTTTGAATAAAGATGTAATGAAAAAACCTTTAAATAATAAAGAAAAAGATAGAATGCTGGTTATGTTTTTATCGTTTTTGATTATAATTGTTTTTTGGGGTGCCTTTGAGCAAGCAGGAGGTTTAATGAGTTTATACACAGAACAAAAAACAGACAGAATATTGTCTTTCTCACTACCTCTAATAGGGAATGAAGTTCCAGCAGCGGTATTTCAATCTATTAATGCTTTTTTTATAATAATTTTCGCAACTCTTGTTGCGAATTTTTGGTATAAATGGGCCAAAAAAGGTAAAGAATCTTCTTCTTTATTAAAAATGGCTACTGGAGTAATTATTATGGCTTTTGGTTTCTTCTTTATGAGTAAAGCTAGTACAGAGGTAGTAATGGATGGAGACAAAATTGTTGAAAAATCAGCAATGATTTGGTTGGTATTGGCATACTTATTTCACACTATAGGTGAACTATGTGCCTCACCTGTAGCATTGTCGTTTATAACGAAGTTAGCTCCTTTAAAATATGCTTCGTTTATGATGGGAGCTTACTTTGCTGCTACTGGGTTAGGAAATAAAGTAGCGGGACTAGTAGGTGAATTATCTAAAGACGCTGGAGAATTCGAGGTATTTACAGGAATTGCTGTTTTTTGTACAATTTTTGGTTTACTAATCATTGCCCTATTAAAGCCTCTTAAAAGATTAACTCATGGTGCTGAAGAATTAGAATTAAACTAGTAAATAAATACTTCAAATTTTATTAATTAAAATAAAAAATTATGACAACAGATATTGAAAACATGTTTAAAGACAAAGTTCTTGGGCACCCTGCCGGACTTTTTGTATTATTTTTTACTGAAATGTGGGAACGTTTTTCCTATTATGGAATGCGTGCCATATTAGTAATATTTTTAACTGGAGCCATTACAGGAAATAATCCTGGTTGGGGGTGGGATACCTCAGCAGCCTTGTCTTTATTAGGAACCTACGCTCTATTTGTATACCTAACTCCTATTGTTGGAGGATGGCTAGCTGATAATAAAATAGGGTACAGAATGGCTGTTGTTATTGGAGCACTATTAATGACGCTAGGACATGCTTCCATGGCTCTTGAAACTCCTACATTTTTATACATAGGAATTGCTTTATTAATTGTTGGTAATGGTTTTTTTAAACCAAATATGACTTCTATTATTTCAAAGATGTATGCTGGTAAAGATGACAAAAAAGATGGTGCCTACAACATATTTTATATGGGGGTTAATGCAGGAGCTTTTATAGGAATTATGCTATGTGGTTGGGTTGGAGAAAAAATTGGATGGAGCTATGGTTTTGGTTTAGCAGGAATCTTTATGTTTTTAGGAATGTTACAATTTTATTATGCGCAATCTATTTTTGGTAGCCTAGGTGATAAACCAAAAAAACCAGACAATACTGTAGTAAAATCAACTACTGTAAACAAAACTGAAGAAATATTAAATCCATTTTCAATTCTTGACTATTCATTGGTACTTATTTTTATTGTATCGGCGCTAATTTTTATCATAAATGATCCCTTAAGTAAACTTGGAAACATTCAGGTACTAAATTTCTCAATAGCAGGAATGTCTGATTCGTTATTTTTTGCACTTGTAGCAGCCATAACCTTTATTATTTTATTAGTTGTAAGAATTCCTAGATATACAAGAATAGAACGCGATAGAATGATTGCCTTTACAATTTTTTGCTTGTTTACCATTTTCTTTTGGGCTGCTTTTGAGCAAGCCGCAGGTTCGTTACCCATCTATACCAGAGATTTTACAGATAGAATTTTAGAGGGTACTGCAGGGAGTGTATTTAAAGTTATTGATTTGTTAGTAACTGTAATTCCTATGCTAGTAATCACCTATGTGCTTGTGAAATTATTTAATAAAACATTCAGTAAAATTAGCTTATCAAACATAATCTTAGGAATTAGTTTTTTAATTGTTTGGGCGATCATCATTTATAAATTATATATAGAATTTCAAGCAACTGAAACAGAAGTTCCTATTACTTGGTTTGCCATTTTAAATTCTTTATTCATTATCATCTTTGCTCCACTTTTTACCAAATGGTGGGATAGCAAATACAACCCACCCGCTTCTGTTAAATATGGTTTAGGTTTAATTATTATGGCTATTGGTTTTGGCTTATTGGCATTTGCAACAAAAGACATCCCTTTAGGAGCAAAAACGGCTAAACTAAGCATGATTTGGTTAGTACTAGCCTATTTATTTCACACCTTAGGCGAATTATGTTTATCTCCTATGGGACTATCATACTTGAGTAAATTAGTTCCTGCCAGAATGGTTGCATTTATGTTTGGAGTATACTACTTAGCCATTGCTATAGGAAATAAATTAGCCCATTATATTGGAGGTGATATTGAAAAAATATCTCAGGAGAGTGGTCTTTCTTATTTCTTCTTAATTTTCACAATAGTTCCTATTGTTTTAGGTCTAGTGTCCTTTGCGTTACATCCGTTACTAAAAAAACTAATGCATGGGGTTAGATAAAGCAAATAAAAAAATATGGAAAGCATCATTATTGATGCTTTCTTTTTTACGTAAATTTGCTCACTGAAATTACGATTAATATCCATGAAAAAAATAAGTACCATCATTTTTTTGTTTTTTTTAACTAGCCAATTCTATGGCCAAAAAGTGAATTGGATATCTTTCGAAGAAGCCATCAAATTAACAAAAGAGAATCCTAAACCTCTACTAATTGATGTGTATACAGATTGGTGTGGGTATTGCAAAAAAATGGATAGGATTACTTACGGTAACAAAATAATATCAGCCTATATTAACGATAATTTTTATCCCGTAAAATTAGATGGTGAGCAAAGAGAGGATTTAGTTTATAACGATTATACTTTTAAATACAAACCCTCTGGAAGAAATGGATATCATGAGTTTGCTGCTGCACTATTAAATGGAAAACTAAGCTATCCAACTACTGTTTTTATGAATGAAAAATTAGAATTGTTAGACAGAGTTCCAGGGTATCTAGATCCTCGTACTATGGAACAAGTGATTAGCTACTTTGCTGATGAAAAATATAAAACAGAAACGTGGCAAGACTTTGTTAAAAACTTTGTGAGTCGTTTAAAATAATTGATTTTTGTACTCATAAACATAAGCTCCTTTTTCACGAGTAGACCAAAAGGATATTCCTAACTTCAAGCACGAAGTTTTCCAAAGATTTACATCACTTTTATAATTAGACCCGTCTGCAATAATTATTGACGGATTGAGCCTTTTAATTAAGCGTTCTAGATTAATTTTTGGAGATTGTTGCAACAATACAATTGGCTTTTTCAAATCTTGAATATCATAATTTCCATTTGCATCTACACATAAAATAATCTGACTGTTAACTTGAAGTAAACTGGGTAATTCATCATAATTTACATGTTGAATATTCTCACCTATAGTATAATTTTTCAAAAGGTTTTGATTATGAATTAAAGTATCCATATTGTGATATATTTTTAAATGAGCTCCTACTCTATTTCCAACAATTGAATTTCTACTTTTATGAAATACTATAAATTGGTTTGTTCTTTGAGTTTCATATTTCTCGTAAAAACTAAAAGATTGGAAAATCAAAACCATACTCAAAAAGAGTAGACATCTTTTTACATTTCTATTTATTAAAAATTGAAAACCTACTAGTATGGTTACATACGATAACACCATTTTTATGGCAGAAAATGAAATGTCTGAAAATAAAAAAGTTTCTTGTTTGGCTATTAAAGCAACTAACTGGTTGAGAGTAGAAATAACGCTAGCGTAAACAGTTACTATAAAATCAGGCAATATCGAAAAATATGCTAATGTTAAAATAATAATCCCTGTTCCTAATATAAGTCCTAAAAAAGGAACAATCATTAAATTGGAAACAAAAAATAATCCAGGGAATTGATGAAAATAAAATAGGCTGAGTGGAAAAACACCAATCTGTGCAGCTAAAGAAACCGTAAATAATTGCCATCCTTTATCTAAAATATTAAATTTTGGAGTCCATGATTTATAAAGCAAAGGTTGGATCCAAATTATCCCAAAAACAGCTAAATAACTTAATTGAAAACCTACATCAAATAAAAAAAGAGGCTTCACTAATAATAAAATAAACATAGAAAAAATAAGAGAGTGTTCTATAGCATTTTTTTTATTAAAAAAATATCCTACAGCAACTGCAGAAAACATTGTTACCGATCTTGTCACTGAAGCAGACATTCCGGCTAGCAAAGCAAAAATCCAAAGAAATAAAATCATTAGAAATAGTTTAATTTCTTTTCCCTTTTTAAAGCTCTCTATAGGGTTAAACATTAAAGACAGTAGCCATAAAATGATGCCTACGTGTAATCCAGAAATGGCCAAAATATGAATGGCTCCAGCTTTTGAATAGTTGGCAGTTAACGCTGTTGAAATATCCTGTCTTTGCCCCAATAATAGTGCGTTAATTACTGACAATTCATCCTTTGAAAAAGGATATAATTTTAGTGATTTTTGAAGTTTTACTCGAATCTTGTGAATAATCCCTAATGGAAATGAGGATTCTACATCTAGGAATAAAATTTCCTCTTTTGAGGTCTCAATTTGTTGATGAACTCCTTTATCCTCTAAATATTTCTTATAATCAAACTGGTGTGGATTTAATGCTTTATTTACGGGTAAAAAATTATTTCTTAGAAGGATTTTATCATTAATATTCAAATTGACTTTAAGACTATCATTTACAACCTTAAGTAACACTTTTCCTCTAGTAATCTTATGATCAATCTGAATAACCTCAGCAATGTATTTTTGATGATAATTTCCTGGCTTTAAAATGCTTTTAATTTTTAAAACTGCCGATGATTGATCTGTTATGTGTTTAACAAAGAAATTCTCAGCTTTTGTTACATCTCCATTATGGACAATAAAAACACCTACAAGAAAAAAAGTAAGGCCTATGAATAACCCAAAAAACTTAGATTTTTTCATAAAAAAGCAAATGAGCACAAAAAATAAAAATATATACAGTGTGATTACTATTCCATAATTCCAGCAATTAGTATAAAACTGAAAACTAATCCCCAAAACAAGAAACAGTAAAAAGTGGAAGGGTTTATAACCTAGCAACTTTTCCATAGCAGGTTAAAGTTACTAAAATAATACTATTTAAAATTTGATAGTATAAACCGTGCAGTATTCTCAGAAGCTCCCCTTCCTCCTAATTTTTCTTCTAGTGTATTGTAAGTCTCTAATAGTGATGCTCTTTGGTTCATATCCAAAATAAAATTTAATTCTTTGACAAGATTTTTCTTAGTTAAATCATTTTGAATTAATTCTTTGACAACCTCATTATCCATAATCAGATTAACTAGAGAGATAAAGCGAAGTGTGATAATTCTTTTTGCAATTTGATATGAAATTAGACTAGCCTTATAACAAACTACCTGAGGCACTTTAAATAAAGCGGCTTCCAATGTAGCAGTTCCAGAAGTAACAAGGGCAGCATGCGAAATACTCAATAAATCATAGGTTTTATTGTCTACAAAACAAATATTTTTATCACCCATAAATTTTTTATAGAAAGTATAGCTTTGACTTGGTGCTCCTGCAATTACAAATTGATAATCGGAAAAATCATCAACTAATGATAGCATGATGGATAGCATCTTTGAAATTTCTTGTTTTCTACTTCCAGGAAGTAAAGCTATTATTGGTTTATTACCTATCTGATGCTCTGTTCTAAACTTAACTTCATCAATTTGTTTTCTATTTGCTATGGCATCGATTAAAGGATGTCCAACAAAACTAACATCAAAATTATATTTTTTGTAGAATTCTTTTTCAAAAGGTAGAATAACATACATCTCATCGATGTATTTTTTTATTTTTTCTACTCTATTAGCTCTAGAGGCCCAAACTTGAGGAGAAATATAATACGTAGTTCTAAAGCCTTGAAGTTTTGCCCATTTGGCTATGCGCAAATTAAATCCAGAATTGTCAATAAAAATAAGAACATCTGGTTTGAAATTTAAGATGTCTTTTTTACAGTAGGAGATCATTCCAAGAATCTTATTAAGATTCATAAAAACTTCAACAAATCCCATAAATGCTCTTTCTTTGAAGTGCTTTACAAGAGTTCCTCCAACCTCACTCATCAAATCTCCGCCCCAAAATCTTATTTCTGCTTTGTTGTCTTGCTCATACAAAGCCTTCATTAAGTTTGAACCATGAAGATCTCCAGAGGCCTCTCCAGCTATAATATAATATTTCATATCAATGAAATTATTAGGTCAAAATGAAATTAATTTGAAAATAAATTATCAAACCCTTTTGAATTGATGTAAATTTTTAAACTATAATAATTTTAATACAAAGGTAACTAAAGCAGTTAAAATAGAGGCCATTAAAACTCCTCGGGCTCTGTAATCTTGCTTTTTCTTTATAAAAACAAAAAACACAAAGAGATTGGGTAGTGATGATAATGCTAAAACTTCTGAATATAAATTACCTTCTTTGATCATAAGAATTGTTTCCTCAAATCCATATATTGAGAAGTATTGTAAATACAAAAAAATACCACAAAGAGTGGCCATCAAGGATACTAGAATACCTATAAAAATTTCTTTTTTTATAAATCCCATGAATTTATTTTTTGAATCATGTGGTGAGCTGTTAAATCAAATTGAACAGGTACAATAGAAATATATCCATTTTCTAAGGCCCAAATGTCGGTATCTTGTCCTTTGTCTTTATTTATGAATTCTCCAGACAACCAATAATATTCTTTTCCGAATGGGCTTTTTCTTTTATCAAAGTCTTCACGCCAATAACCATTGGCTTGTCTACAAATTTTAATTCCTTTTATATGCTCCTCTTTTAATTTTGGAATGTTTACATTTAAAACGGTAGCTTCAGGAATACCATTTTTCAAAGCGCTTTGTGTAATTTTTTTAACAAATTGTTTTCCTTGATTAAAATCTGCCTTATAATTAAAATCTAATAATGAAAAACCAATAGCAGGAACACCTTCTATACCAGCTTCTACAGCTGCACTCATTGTTCCTGAATAGATAACATTTATAGATGAATTTGCTCCATGATTTATTCCTGAGACACATAAATCAGGCTTGCGATTTAAAATTTCGTTAATAGCCATTTTAACACAGTCTGCTGGTGTGCCAGAACAACTGTATTCAATTTGTGGCCCATCATCTATGGTTATGGGATTACAATGCAATACATTGTCTACTGTTATTGCGTGCCCCATTCCACTTTGGGGTCTATCTGGAGCAACAACCACAACATCACCTATGGAATTCATGATTTGAATTAATGCTCTAATTCCAGGTGCTGTAATTCCGTCATCATTTGTAACTAAGATTAAAGGTCTTTTATTTGACATTTTTAAAAGATTTAGAACAAATGTAAGTCAATTAATCAAGAATATTTTTTAACATTTTGTATAGAGGCTTACATTTGGTTTTTAATTAATTTTGTTAGTGTATGATTTACTTCCAAAGATCAAAATCAAAGCTAAATTAATACAAATAAGCTCTGCAATAAATATAATAAATTCATCCAATAAACAGCTTTATTTTATATGAAAACCAAACGTATCATCACTTTATTTTTTTTCTTATTATTAGTAAGTAATATCGGTTTTGCTAGTCCTAGATCTACTAAAGATCAAGATCCTGAAAAAGATAAAGTTTTAGTTTCTGTTCTAAACTATATGCTTACTAGAGGTCATTATGTTGAAAAAGAGTTAAATGATGATTTTTCTGAAATGGTTTTTAATAAATTTATTGCTGACTTAGACCCATCTAAAAGATATTTTACAAAAAATGATATTAAAGAGTTTTCAAAATATAAATATCAAATAGACAATCAACTTAAAGAGTCTGATATTGCTTTTTACAGCTTAGTTTACGGAAGATTTTTAAATAAAATTAAAAATGCAAAAAATTATTACAGCTCAATATTAAAGAAACCCTTCAACTACAAAAAGGACGAAATCATAGACTTAGATTACAAAACAATAGACTATGCAAAAACTGAAAAAGATCTTATAAATTATTGGAGGAAACAACTTAAGTTACAAACCATTGACAGAATTCAAGAACAACAAGATTTAGATGAAGAAAAGTTCAAAAAAGACAAAGCTTACAAAAAAAGATCTTTTTCAACTTTAGAGAAAAAGGCAAGAGCTGATGTTATGGAATCTATGGAAAATTTATACATCCGAATAGATGAATTAGAACATCGCGATTGGTTTTCAACTTATTTAAATAGTATTACTGAATCATTTGGGCCACATACCACATACATGCCTCCTAATATCAAAGAAAGTTTTGATCAAGATATGTCTGGTAAAGTTGAGGGAATTGGTGCACGTTTACAAAAGAAAGGGATATATACCCATATTGTTGAATTGGTTTCTGGAGGACCGGCTTGGAAACAAGGTGATTTAGAAGATGGTGATATTATATTAAAAGTAGCCCAAGAAAATGAAGAACCTGTAGATATTGTGGGAATGCGTTTAGATGATGCCATTAAATTTATAAAGGGGCCCAAAGACACTAAAGTATTATTAACTGTCAAGAAAAAAATTGATGGTACTACACAAGTGATTACAATTACACGAGATATTGTTCAATTGGAGGAAACTTTTGTAAAGTCATCAATAGTTGAAAAAGATGGAAAAAAATATGGTGTCATAGATTTACCTAAATTCTATATTAATTTTGATGACAGAAACTTTAGAGATTCTGCCAAAGACATGGAAAAAGAAATTGAACGCCTGAAAGAAGAAAATGTTGAAGGTTTATTAATTGATCTTAGAAATAATGGAGGAGGCTCTCTTGATACTGCCATCAAAATAGCGGGGCTATTTGTTGATAAAGGTCCTGTTGTTCAGGTAAAATATAGAAACGAAGCCCCTATTGTAAAACAAGATGTAGATAAGAGAATTCAATGGAAAGGCTCATTGGTTCTTCTAGTTAATGAATTGTCTGCATCTGCATCAGAAATTTTTGCAGCAGCTATGCAAGATTATAATAGAGCTGTTATTATTGGAGGTAATCAAACTTATGGTAAAGGTACGGTTCAAAATATTTTACCCATGAATAAATTTTTCCCGAATTACAAAAAAGATCTAGGGTATTTAAAAATGACCATTCAAAAATTTTACAGAATTAATGGTGGCTCCACTCAAGTTGAAGGCGTATATTCAGACATTGCAATGCCAACTCGTTTCAGTTATATGAAGTATGGAGAACGTGATCTTGAAGGTGCGTTACCCTGGGATAAGGTACCACAAGCGTCCTATACTCAAGTTAATTCCTACAGTAATTTTTCTGATGTGGTTACAAAGAGTATTGAAAGAATAAATAATGATCCTAAGTTTCAGCTCATTGATGAATATGCCAAATGGTTAAAAAAAGAACAAGATGATTCTTCTTACTCCTTAAACTATAAACAATATCAAAAAGAATTAAAAGAAAGAGAAGAATTTGCTGAAAAATTCAAATCAGTTTTTGAATATCAATCTGGTTTAGCTTTTGATTCTCCGAGTTATGAAATTCCTTTATTAAAAGTAAATAAAGATTTAAAAGATAAACGAGATGCTTGGCATAAAAATCTATCAAAAGATTTGTACATTTCAGAGGCATTAAATGTCTTAAGTCAATTAAAGTTAGTGAGTAATCAAAACATTGTTAAAAATTAACCGTAATTTTAATATAACTACTAAAGACCTGATAAGTTTGTGTAACCTATCAGGTTTTTTACTTTTGTAACAATGATCAATCAATCTAAATCACTTTCTAAAGTAGCTTTTCAAAAATTTAAGCAAAATAAAATCGGCTTATTTAGTTTTTGGTTTATTGTTTTTTGTGCCTTTATTGCTGTGTTTGGCTACCTAATTGCTCCTGACAATAGTCAAAATGCAAATCAGATGCATGTTGAAATTCATTCCAAAGCACCAGGTTTCTCTGTAGATATGTTGTCTATTCCATCGAGTGAGAGAAGCTCGCAATTTCTTTTCAATAGGATTTTTGCAGGAAATTCTCAAACGCATACAGAAATTGCTATTAAATCCTATCGAATACTTCAAAATGAACTGGAATACATTGGATATGACAATGGACTCCCAAAAAAGATAAAACTAACCTTACTAAATGACACTCCAAATAAATACATTAAGAAGAAAATATTTTATCTAGGAACAGATAAATATGGTAGAGATTTATTGAGTAGACTAATAATAGGGACTAGAATCTCTTTTTTCATAGGATTTATTGCTGTATTTATTTCTTTATTTATTGGCATTAGTATTGGAGCAATTGCTGGATATTATGGAGGAAAAATAGATGCTTTTATCATGTGGTTAATCAATATAACTTGGTCTATCCCTACTTTACTTCTGGTAATCGCAATAACTTTAGCTCTAGGTAAAGGCTACTGGCAAGTATTTATAGCCGTTGGATTAACGATGTGGGTTGAGGTAGCTAGAGTTGTTAGAGGACAAGTATTAACAACAAAACAAGAACAATACGTAGAGGCTGCTCATGTTTTGGGGTTTTCTGACTTTAGAATTATTTTTAGACACATATTACCAAATATTATAGCACCAATTATAGTGATATCTGCAGCTAATTTTGCAGCCGCAATTTTAATCGAAAGTGGGTTAAGTTTCCTAGGAATTGGAGCACAACCGCCAACTCCATCATGGGGAGCTATCATAAAAAATCACTACAATTATATCATTCTTGGAAAACCCTATCTTGCTCTAATTCCTGGAGTAGCAATTATGAGTTTAGTTATGGCCTTTATGTTGATTGGAAATGCTTTACGCGATGCTTTAGATGTAAAAATTTAAGTACATAATCAAAAAAAGCCCCTCATTGCTGAGGAGCCAAATTCAAATAAAAAAGTAAGGTGAGTAAAATAATTTTATAAGACAAAAGTCAATTTCATTTACTCGTTCAAAAAACAATAAAAAATTAATCAAAAAATTAGTAATATAATTTTTATTTAGAATGATTCTATTTTATATTTGACAAATATAAGTTATTTTAATTAAATCTAAATAAATAATATTTATATTATGTGCAATTATATAAGAACAATAGGTAAAGTAAAAAGCGGAGAATTAACACTATGTACAAAATGTAATCATTACCATCTTACCTTTAATAACATTTTTTTTGAGTTTACAGAAAAAGAATATATTCAATTTAAAAAATATATTTTGCATTTAGATACTTCATATTGGAATGAGAACTATCCTTGCCCCAAAGTAAAAAAGAACATCCCAATACCAACACTTCAAGGAAATTTGGTTTTGTTATTTAATCAGCAAGAGATAGAGGAATTAAAAAAGTTATTGAGCAGTAAAATTGTAAGAAAATATGAGGAACTTTCTGTAGAGGAAATTGATTATAGTTTTATTCAAAATTAAACTTTACATCCATATTAAAGCCACTACGTATTTTTCTATTTATGAGATGTAAAATGATTAAAAGAATTTTAAACTCCTTTGTGTAAAAAGAAGAAGTTATTTTAAGATAAAAACCTCAACTTATTGAAAATTCAATAGGATGAGGTTTTTGTTTGTACAGGCGGAGAGACTCGAACTCTCACACCTTGCGGCACTAGATCCTAAGTCTAGCGTGTCTACCAATTCCACCACGCCTGCAACTTAAACTGGTATATTCCAGTAATTGGATTGCAAATATAAGCATTCGTCTGAATTTGCAAAGCGGAATCGAAGGAATTTTAGTATTTTTGAATGCGAAAAAAAATAAATATGTTAGACCTCAAAAACTACATTGAAGCAAACAAAAATCGTTTTGTCAATGAACTTATAGAACTTCTAAAAATTCCTTCAGTTAGTGCAGATCCAGCCTATCAACAAGATGTATTAAATACAGCAGAAGCTGTTAAAAATTGCCTAAATAAAGCAGGTTGTGATCATGTTGAAATATGCGAAACTCCGGGTTATCCTATTGTGTATGGAGAAAAAATAATTGATAAAAATTTACCTACGATTTTAGTGTATGGTCATTACGATGTGCAACCCGCAGATCCACTAGAGTTATGGGATTCTCCTGCATTTGAACCTGTGATAAAAAAAACAGACCTTCATCCTGAAGGAGCTATTTTTGCCAGAGGTGCCTGTGATGATAAAGGTCAAATGTATATGCATGTAAAAGCTATGGAATATATGACCACTACAGGAAATCTTCCCTGTAATGTAAAATTTATGATTGAAGGTGAGGAAGAGGTAGGCTCTGAGAGTCTAGGTTGGTTTGTAAAAAACAACCATGAAAAATTAGCTAATGATATCATTTTAATTTCTGACACAGGGATGATAGCCAATGACATTCCTTCAATAACTACCGGGTTAAGAGGTTTAAGTTATGTTGAGGTAGAAGTTACAGGGCCCAATAGAGACTTACATTCTGGGTTATATGGGGGTGCAGTGGCCAACCCTATTAATATTTTAACCAAAATGATTGCTTCATTGCATGATGAAAATAACCATATTACCATTCCTGGTTTTTATGAAAAAGTAGAGGAATTATCAAGAGCAGAAAGAGATGAAATGGCAAAAGCACCTTTCTCTTTAGAAAATTACAAAAAAGCATTAGCTATTGATGCTGTATATGGAGAGGAAGGTTATACAACAAATGAAAGAAACTCCATACGCCCTACCCTAGATGTTAATGGAATTTGGGGTGGATATACCGGAGAGGGTGCAAAAACAGTGATTGCCTCTAAGGCCTATGCAAAAATATCGATGCGTTTGGTACCAAACCAAGAATGGCATGAAATTACTGAGTTATTCACCAATCATTTTGAACGTATAGCTCCAAAAGCTGTAAAAGTTAAAGTAACACCTCATCATGGAGGTCAGGGCTATGTAACACCAATACAAACAATTGGTTATAAAGCTGCTAGTAAGGCTTATGAAGCAACTTTTGGTAAAACTCCGATTCCTCAACGAAGTGGAGGAAGTATCCCTATAGTATCCTTATTTGAAGATGAACTAAAAAGTAAAACTATTTTGATGGGTTTTGGATTAGACAGTGATGCCATCCATTCACCAAACGAGCATTTTGGTATATTTAATTATTTAAAAGGAATTGAAACCATTCCTTATTTCTATAAATATTTTACAGAACTCTCTAAATCATAAAAAAACTAGCGTCCAGTTAGTGACTTAGGAATTCTACCATTTTTGATAGCCTCTGAACGTAATCGTCTTCCAACGATACGTTCATTCATAGTACCAATTTCAAGTACTTTATCAATATCTAAATTAGTCTCAATACCCATCTCATCTAGCATAACTACCAAATCTTCAGTTGAGACTAAACCTACCAAGTTTGGATCTTTATAATAATATGAACCTGTTCCTGCTACTGGTATACCATCTACAAAATTTGCAGGCTGACCTCCTATACCACCCATTGTAGATTCATAATGAGTCATTCCTGCCTGTAGAGCTGCCAAAACATTGGCCAACCCCCAACCTCTGGTAGTATGAAAATGAACAATTTGTTTTTCAGTCATCCCTACTTTATCTTGTAACATTGAGTAATATTTAAAGACTCTATCTGGAGATGCAGAACCATCATGATCTGCATGTTCTATGTCATCTGCACCAATATCTAACCAGCGTTGAGTGTAATCTATTGCTTTATTGAGATCTGTAGGACCCTCAATTGGACATCCCCAAATGGTACTTACTGTACCATTCACTTTGATACCTGCATCATGTGCTTTTTTAATTTGAGTTTCTGCCATCTTCCAATACTCTTTTAATGATAAACCCGAGTTTTTAATGTGGTGAGATTCACTAGTAGAAACCATTAGTAAAATTCTGTCAGGTCCATAACCATCTAGCTTTGCCTGTATAGCTCTTTCTACTGCTTTTTCTCTGATCGTGATCGCAGTCAGGGATGCCTCTGATAATAAATGTGATACCTTTTTAGAAGTTCTGATTTTTTTAAATAAATCATCGGCATCAGAAAATTGAGGCATTCCTCTTGGATTTCCAAAATTTGTAACTTCAATATTTTTAAATCCTGCCAAAAGCAGTTGCTCTAACATCCACAGCTTTGCTTGTGTAGGAATGAATTTTTCTTCATGTTGATAGCCATCTCGAACAGTAATATCTCCAATAATTACTTTCTTTGGGTAGTTCATATAAGTAAATAAAAAATTTGAAATCTAAAAATATTAAATAGCTTGCTATTTTGAAGTAAAAAATAAAATAATCTATGTAAAAAGAGTAAATTTTAATATGATTTTAGCATTTAAGGAACTAAATGATCACTGCAATGATAATCATACAACTTCTAAAGAAGTAAAATTGAAAGAACTCACATCAAATAAACCACGATCACTTAATTTTAGAGATGGAATAACTAATAAGGCCATAAACGATAAAGTCATAAAAGGAGCACTTAAGTTGCTTCCCATTTCTTTTGCCATGGCATCAAGCTCTGCATATGCTTTTCCAATAATTTCAGCTGGTTTATCACTCATAATTCCGGCAACGGGCAGAGCAACTACTTTTTCTGTTGTATCGTTTATTGCACATATCCCTCCTTTATTTTTAATTAAAAGATTTACAGCTTTACAGATAAAGGTGTCAGAGGTACCCACAACGATTATATTATGAGAGTCATGCCCAACAGAACTGGCAATAGCACCTTCTTTGATTCCAAAATTTTTGACAAAAGCAATTGAGGGCTTGGTATTTTGATAACGATTAACCACTGAAATTTTTAAAATATCTTTAGTTGTATTTGATATTAAAGATCCTTCTTTGGCTAAACCGTCTGCTACTATTTTATGAGTAACAAGTTCACCGTCTAAAGCCTCAATAACTTTAATTTTTTTGGATGATGAGACAAGTCTAAAATCCTCTATGTGTTTACTATCAATGTTAAAATTATTCAATACTTCAAAAGGTACAGACGGAACAAAACATTTGCCGTTTTTAGCTACTAATTCTCCATTAATGTAGGTTTCTAATACTTTAAATTTCACCAGATCGTCTACTAAAATGAAATCTGCTGCATCACCCTCTTGTAATAAACCAACTTCTAAATTATAATGTTTTACAGGATTAATACAGGCAACCTGAAGTACTTTAAAAACATCTATCCCTTTTTTAACTGCTCGCTCACATAATTGATTGATATGCCCTAAGACTAAATCATCTGGATGTTTATCATCTGAACAAAACATCATATTTTTATAATGTTCAGGTAATAGATCTATCAAAGCCTCAAAGTTCTTTGCAGCACTTCCCTCCCTAATTAGAATTTTCATCCCTTTTTGAAGTTTTTCTTGTGCTTCATCATAAGTAAAGCATTCATGATCAGTAGAAATTCCTGCAGCTATGTATTTATTTACATTATCTCCTCTTAAACCTGGTGCATGGCCATCAATTGGTTTATTATTAGCATTTGCATGTTGTATTTTTTTAAGTACTTCATGATCATCAAACAATACTCCTGGATAGTTCATCATTTCTGCCAGATACTTAATATCTGGACTTGCCATTAATTCTTTGATTTCGTCAGAATCTATTTTAGCACCGGCACTTTCAAAAGAAGTGGCTGGTACGCAACTTGGTGCTCCAAAATTAAATTTTAAAGGTACTTTTTTTCCATTATCAATCATAAAATGAACACCTTTAACACCCAAAACATTGGCGATTTCGTGTGGATCTGAAACTGTGGCAATTGTACCATGAATAAGTGCAATTTTTGCAAATTCTGAAGGAACTACCATCGAACTTTCTATGTGAATATGGGCATCGATAAAACCTGGTAAAATGAAATTTTTTACATCATGTTCACTAGGGCGAATATCAATAATTTTCCCATCATATACCTCAACTTCACCTTTATAAATAGAACGTTTTAATATATCTACTATGTTTCCTCTTATTACCATAACTCGAAATTAAACAATCCTTTTTTTTTAATTGTTATTATTTACCTTTATTCTTTTATTGAATTTTTCTAATTATATCATTTTGTAATTATTTTGGAGAATATATGAATTATAACAATATAAAAATATCTAACAAACAAGCAGAAAAAATCTTGTTAGATTTCTATCATATAAAAGGGACTGCTCTTAAACTTCCCGGAGAAACAGATTTTAATTTCAAAATATCCATCGATTCAAAAGATTGTTATATTTTAAAAATATCTAGACCTAATCAGAGTAAAAAATACAGCGATTTTCAAGAAAAACTGTTACAATATCTAGAGGATAAAGCAACAATTGTTTCTCCAAAAATAATTTTAGATAAGAAAAGAAAAGCTACATCAGAATATATAGATAGCTCAAAAAATGCTAGAAGTGTTCGTTTACTAACCTGGATTCCAGGACGTCTATGGAGTAGTGTTAATCCTCAATCAAACTTTTTAAGGTTTAATTTGGGTCAACAATGTGGAAAACTCACAAAAACTCTTCGTTTTTTTAAACACACGGAAGCTTACAGAAATTTTGAATGGGATATTGCACAATCTTTATGGACCTCTAATTTCTTACATCTTTTTAGCGCTAAAGAAAAAAAAGTCATCAGCCATTTTCAGTCTCTATTTATAAAGCAATTTAAAAGCTATCAATCACTTAGAAAAAGTATTGTACATAATGATGTTAATGATAATAACATAGTAGTTTCTGAGGATATAAAAGATCCTAAAGTTATTGGCGCCATTGATTATGGTGACGCAATTCATACACAAACAATTAATGATTTAGCTATTGCTTGTTCTTATGCTATCATGCATCATAATGATCCATTAGAGGCTTCGCTAGAACTAGTAAAAGGATACCACAGCACTTTTACTTTACAAGAAGAAGAAATCAGTCATTTGTATGCTTGTATTGCTATGAGATTGGTAATCTCTGTAACTAAATCTGCCATTAACAAAGATAAAGAACCCAACAATAGGTATTTGCTAATTAGTGAAAAGCCTGCATGGGAAGTTTTGCATAAATGGGTCCTTTTAAGCCCAGATTTTGCATATTATTCTTTTAGAGATGCTTGTGGTTTTTCTGCTCATCCAAACGAAGACAAATTCAAAAATTGGGTAACAAAAAAGCAATTTTATTTAACAGACTTATTTCCTACTATTCAAAGAAAAGATATAGAATTATTAGATCTGAGTGTATCAAGTACATGGATTGGTCAGCAAGCTGATTTTAACAATATCGATTTATTTCAGTATAAACTTAACCAACTTCAAAAAGAGCATCCAACAAAGATTATCTCTGGCGGATATTTGGAGCCAAGACCCCTATACACTTCAAACTCTTATGATAAAATAGGAAATTACGGACCTGAAAGTAGAACTATTCATTTAGGTATCGATTTCTGGCTTCCAGAAAACACTCCTGTTCATGCTTTATTTGAGGGAGAAATAGTAATTGCTGTCAATGATCATGGAAATAAAGAATATGGTGGATTAATCGTTGTAAAACATCTAGAAGCTGAACTAGAATTTTATACATTATATGGTCATTTAGATCCGGAAGGTATTCTTCATTACCAAAAAGGAGAGAGAATAGAAAAAGGACAAAAAATTGGTGTTTTAGGAAATCAATTTGTAAACGGAAATTGGGCTCCCCATTTACATTTTCAGGTAATGCTTTCTTTATTGGACTATACTAATGATTTTCCTGGGGTTGCATACGCTAATCAAATAGCTGTATGGAAAAGTCTATGTATTGACCCAAATGCTTTGTTTAAAATTAACAACCTACAAACAAAAGAGAGAATTTCAAATGAAGAATTAATTACATACAGAAATAACCATTTAGGCAAAGGCTTGAGTTTACATTACAAGGAACCCATAAAAATGGTTCGAGGAGAAGGCGTATATCTTTTAGATCAATCCGGAAGAAAATATCTAGACACTGTAAATAATGTTGCCCATGTTGGTCATGAACATCCAACAGTAGTTAAAGCAGCTCAACAACAGGTTGCTGTTTTAAATACAAACTCTCGCTATCTTCATGATAATATCAACATACTTGCACAAGAAATTTTAGATACTCTACCTCCTGAATTAAGTGTCGTTCATTTTGTAAATTCTGGAAGTGAAGCTAATGAATTAGCTATTAGAATGGCAAAAACGGTAACAGGCAAACAAGATATTATAGCTTCAGAGGTTGGATATCATGGAAACACCAATACCTGTGTAGCTATTTCTTCCTATAAATTTGATGGAAAAGGTGGTAAAGGAGCTCCAGAACACACCCATATTTTTCCGTTACCAGATACTTTTAGAGGGAAATACAGTGGTGAAAACGCTGGCTTGAACTACGCTAAAGAAGTACAAAAATGTATTGATAGGATTCATAAAAAAGGAGATGGTGTAAGTGCACTAATTGTAGAACCTATTATTTCTTGTGGTGGCCAAATAGAATTACCTCAAGGGTTCTTATCTATGGCCTATTCTTCGGTTAGAAAAGCTGGCGGATTGTGTATTTCTGATGAAGTTCAGGTAGGGTGTGGCAGACTTGGAGAAACTTTTTGGGGCTTTCAATTACATGATGTAATTCCAGATATTATCACCATTGGAAAACCTATAGGAAACGGACACCCTCTGGCAGCAGTGGTGTGTACAGAAGCAGTGGCTAATGGTTTTGCTAATGGAATGGAGTTTTTTAACACCTTTGGAGGAAATCCGGTTTCTTGTGCTATAGGCACTGCTGTATTACAGTCTGTAAAAAGAGAAAAACTACAAGAAAATGCAAAAATAGTTGGAGCTTTTTTAAAAGATCAACTTCTCAATTTAGCCCAAGATTTTCCAATTATTGGTGATGTAAGAGGTCAAGGATTTTTCTTAGGAATAGAATTGGTAGATGATCAGAAAAACCCATTACCCAAACAAACCGACTACCTTATTAACAGAATGAAAGACCATGGTATCTTAATGAGTTCTGATGGTCTTGATCATAACGTACTAAAAATAAAACCACCGCTAGTTTTTTCAAAAGAAAACGCACAACAGCTGTTGTGGTATCTTAGAAAGATTTTGGCAGAAGATTATATGAATGTTTAAAACTTTCGTTCCACATGAAAAGGTGTTAAATCTAAAGATGTTTTTTTATCTGAAATAATTTCTGACACTAATTTCCCAGTAGCGGGTCCTAAGCTCCATCCCATCATAGCATGTCCTGTAGCAAAGGTTAAGTTGCTATATAAAGTTGTTCTACCTATATAAGGAAGACCATCGGGAGTTACGGGCCTTAAACCACATTGAGCGGCCTCCTTGTCTTGGGTACTAATTTGTAATCCATGATAATATTTAGAAGCAGAATTTGCAATGGCATTCACTCTAATAGGATTTATTTTATGATTAATCTTATTAATCTCCATAGTTCCTGAAAATCTGGTAAATCCATCCATAGGTGTTACAGCAACTTTAGCCTCTAACAGCACTGCAGGGATGGTAATATTGGTTTCTTGGGCTACATTAATTCGATACCCCTTACCAGGTTGTAGCAACATTTTAACACCTAGTTTTTTACTAATAATTGGAGACCAACTTCCCGCTGCCATTACAAATTCATCTGCTTTAATTTCACGTTTGTCGGTAATCAGTTTTGTGATTTTTTTGTCAGAAATAACAATGTCTTTTACCTCTTCTTCAGATAAAATTTCTACTCCGTTATTTTTGAGATAAATCAACATGTTTTTCATAAAAATACCAGGCGTCATATGAGCATCTGAATGATAATAAACAGCTCCTTTAATATTTAGATTTGCCTTGGGTTCTATTGCTTCAACTTCTTTAGCAGATAAGTTTTCAACTTTTAGTCCAAGTTTTATTGCTTTTTGTCCTACCTCCCATTCTTGTTCGCCAGCCTTCTCATGTTTATAAGCCATTAACAATCCTTTATGCTCGTAATGAAAGTTAAAATCTTTTGATGTTTTTATTTCAGTGTATAGGGCTCTACTCAAGATATTGATGTCTTTAATCACAGGTATAGATTGTGCAACTTTTTGTTTGGTTGCAGAACGTTTAAAAGCTAAACCCCATTTTAAAAAATCAAGATCTAACCTTGGTTTTACATAAAACGGACTTGCAGGATTAAACATCCACTTAAGTCCTTTGGTTATAATTCCTGGAGCTGCAAGTGATATAATATGACTTGGGGTAATGTATCCTGCATTTACAAAAGAAGCTCCTTTAGAAAAATTAGATTTATCTATTACAGTAACTTCATGACCTTCTTTGTGAAGGAAATACGCCGAGCATACTCCCATAATTCCTCCACCAATAATAACTACTTTTTTTGACATTTGTATTCGTATTTAAATCACAGAGAACCCATGTGCGTATGGGTCATCTTTATCATCTATGATAATGGTATTGTATCCATAAATCTTAGCCCACCCCTTAATACTTGGAATGATTGCTGGAAAATCACCTACAGTAGTTTCTTCTTCTATACAACCTGCAAAAGTACTTCCAATAAAACTTTCATGAATAAATTCAACTCCCTTTTTTAATTTTCCTTTGGCATGCAATTGAGCCAAACGAGCAGATGTTCCTGTTCCACAGGGAGATCTGTCAATAGCCTTTTCTCCATAAAAAACAGCATTCCTCCCATCAGAATCCTCATGAATTGGAGTTCCTGACCATAGTAAGTGTGTCACATTTTTAATGCTTGAATCTTCAGGATGAATAAATTTATTTGGATACATTTTATTAATTTGTTCTCTAACTTTTTGTGAATATTGTACGATTTGACTGGCTGTGAAATCTTGAATACCTGAAAAGTTTTGTTGAGGATCTATAATTGCATAAAAATTACCTCCGTAAGCAACATCAAAAATAATATCTCCAAGATCTGGACAATGAACTGTTAAACCTTCATCGGCTAAATAACTTTTTACATTGGTTAGTTTTACCCATTCTACTTTTCCGTTGGTTTGTTTATAATCAATCTCTACCAAACCAGCAGGAGCTTCCATTCTTATTTTACCTGGAATTTTAGGTTGAATCAATCCTTCTTCTATTCCAATAGTAATGGTTCCAATCGTTCCATGACCGCACATGGGTAAGGATCCAGAAGTTTCTAAAAACAGAATAGCAAAATCATTTTCTGGATTATGTGGTGGGTATAAAAAAGAACCGCTCATCATATCATGACCCCGAGGCTCAAACATCAACCCTTTTCGAATCCAATCGTATTCTTGAATAAAATGCTGACGCTTTTCGCTCATAGTTTTACCCTCCAAAGGTGGGTGACCCGTTTTTACAACTCTAACAGGGTTTCCACAAGTGTGACCATCAATACAATCAAAAATTGAGCGCGCCATTTAAATTTTCTCTTTTGTTTGTTGATTATTAACCAATCTTGAAATCTCTAGCGGATTTTCATTTTTTAGCTCTTCAGGAAGTAATTCATTTGGCCAATCTTGGTAACTAAAAGGACGAACCCAACGTTTGATAGAGTGAATTCCGACCGCTGTAAATCGACTATCTGTTGACGAGGGATATGGGCCTCCGTGTACCATAGACGGACAAACCTCTACACCAGTTGGTACTCCATTAAAAATGATTCTTCCAACTCTATTCTGTAATGCAGCAATTACTTTTGGGTAATTTGCTACTTCATTTTCATCTGAAATTACGGTTCCAGTTAATTGTCCTTCTAATTGCGAAATAATCTCTTCTAATTGATTTTCATCTTCGCATTGAACAACCATAGAAAATGGTCCAAAAACTTCTTGATGTAAT
>Ga0228674_1000063_pt1 | contig 87125 bp, 94 predicted proteins | sample 1D_rmetaG_FD_189054 | JGI IMG/M metagenome (GOLD analysis project Ga0228674, IMG submission 189054) | Seawater microbial communities from Monterey Bay, California, United States - 1D_r | ecosystem: Environmental > Aquatic > Marine > Coastal | place: USA: California | collected 2016-09-26
TGCGCTAATGAGTCTTAGTCATCAGGCATAAATTTGTGATGTTTGTGCTTATTGAGATCAAGGATGCTGGTGTACAGAAAAGGCTATATGAAGCCACTGTATAGTGTACATATAATCCCTGAGATATAAATTAAATGTACAAATCTATATTTATCCTCTAATATACATGCAATTAATTTATACATGTAGAGATTACTATGCAGACTCAAATTGCAAATGACGAATATAAAATTGGTGCAGTTTCTAAAATTACTGGTATCGGTACGGAGACTTTACGGGCTTGGGAGCGACGTTATAAGGCAGTAGTGCCTAAACGCTCTGAGTCTGGTGACCGTGTATACGATGCCGAAAATTTATCTAAACTCTTTATGTTGAAAAACCTAGTTGATGTCGGCAACTCTATTGGCACCATTGCCCATCTGTCATTAGGTGAGCTTAAAGTGAAGTGGGAAAATTCAAATCAGGCCGCAAATAGTATGAAATGGGCGGAAGTTGATAACGTCCAACCACGTGAGTTTAGCCGCACGCAGAAATGTAGGGTATTGCTTCTAGGTGAAGAGTTTCCGCTACGTGTTTTAGATGGTATGTCTGACTTTGAAGGGATTGAAGTTGTTGAACAGCCGATGGGATTAGATGAGTGGGTAGACAACAAAGACGATAACCCAGTACACGTGGTAATTATTGAACGACCAACGATTAATAGTGATACGCGTGAATACATATCGCAGATCTTAAAGCGTACAGGTGCTTGGCACGTTATTGCCTTATATGGTTTTGGTTCGCAGTCTGAAATTAATAAACTACAGAGCCCCCAAGTGAGTGCAATTCGCTCTTCGATTGATGTTTATGAGCTTGCCCGACTTTGTGTTGATAGAGTCGGTGGTGATTCGAAGTTCGTTACAACTACTGCAGTTGGAACGGTTTACATGGAAGAGTCGATACCGACGCGTCGCTATAGTTCAAAGCAGTTAGAAAGCCTTTCACGGTTTCCATCATCTATTCAATGTGAATGTCCACAGCATATTTCGGACCTGATTAAAAACTTAGTTGCTTTCGAAATTTATAGTGCTGAATGTGAAAATAAGAATGATGATGATGCCAGGTTACATTCTTTCTTGCATGCAACCACAGCACAGTCACGTGCCATTTTAGAAGACGCCTTAGCGCACTTGCTGAAGTATGAAAATATTAGTATCTAGTGTTTAGATACTTTTTTAGGAACCAAAAAAAGACCCGCTTTTGCGGGTCTTTTTTTATCTGGCCTTTTGAATCTAGAAAATTTTAGTTGATAGCACCTTGCTCAAAATCAACTTCAATTTCAACATCACTCTGAAGGCGAGTTTGGCATGCGAGTACCATGCCTGACTTCAATTGCTCTCCATCTAGAACATATGCAAAATCATTTAAAGCCTTAATTTTTCCAGTTTTTACAGTTGCGCGACAGCTACCACAACTACCTACGCGGCATTCATGTGGCCATTTAACGCCTGCATTCAAAGCTGCTTGAAGAAGGTTAATACCACCTTTAACTTCAAAGCTCTCACCTGTATTCAATATGGTTGCAGTGTAATCTTTCTTTTTTCCAAATCCAAACATGTCTTAAATCTCCAAATGTAAAATATTAAATTATTTTTAAAGCGGTCGGATTATTTACCGGCCATTACTCAAAAGTAATCTTTAGATAGATGCTAATGAGTATGAGTTGTCTCTTAGTTACTTATTGGTTGAAATACCAAAAGGTAGATAAGCTGGACACCAACCTAAAAGTCCTGTCATAACAGGTATCACGCCTAAGGCTCCCCACCAGGTGGGTTGTGCAAGGCCGACACCAACAATAAACATACCTACTAAAATACGTGCCATACGTTCAGTATTGCCAACATTACAAACCATTGTGTTACCTTTGTGTTTTGATTGTGTACAAAGTATAACTTAATTTACCTGTATATTGATTATTCAATTTAAGTCTGTACATGCTTTGTCTATTTTTTCCCGGATTACAGATGGAATGTATATATTCCACCTGTTTTTTCATCCATAAATTGTTGATGGCACCTTGTTTTGTATAAAGCTTGAATAGACTTAGATATGTCTGATTGATACAGCTATCTATTTACCTGCATCGGCAACTAAGCTGACTGCTTCAATACCTGCAATAGCACAGGCCTCATCATTATCAGATGTGTCACCAGTAATGCCTACTGCTGCAATGACTTCACCCGAGGTGTCACGGACTAAAACACCACCAGGCACAGGGACTAATTTCTGGTCAGCTAGACCAATCAATGAATTCATGAACATTGGGCGCTCTTCACCAATGTTGAATAGAGTGCGTGATGCCATACCGAGGGCCAATGAACCCCAAGCCTTACCAAAGGCAATTTGAGGGCGGAAAAAAGTTGCGCTATCAGCACGCTGCATAGCTTTTAGGTGGCCACCAGCGTCTAAGACAACAATAGTTAAAGGTGCTAATCCGAGCTCAGCTCCTTTATCAAATGCGTTTTTAATGATGGCGTTGGCTTGTTCTAGGCTTAGTTGTGAGCTCATGATCGTTCTTCCAAAGGGTTGATTTATTTATATAGGCTAAAAATTATGAGCGCTAGATTACTGGCGATTGTCTTCAGTTACTAGCTTATTTGGTTAAATAAGCAGCTTAAGTTGGAGATTAAAGTGTTTTAGATTGTGCAATAAAACGCAAGGCAGTGCCGTTATTACACCAACGTTCACCACTAGGGAGTGGGCCATCCATAATTAAATGCCCTTGATGTCCTAAACAACGTGCGCAGCGATAGCCCTGTTGTGGTGGAAACTGCTGAAAATCAGTATAGGTCTCTAGATGGCCACGGATGTGGTCATGGAAGCTAGGCCAGCCACTAGTGCTATGAAATTTCATGTCATGCCTGAATAAGTTCAGCCCACAGGCTATGCAGCTATAAACGCCTTGACGCCACTCATGATTTAGAAGGCTAGAGCGGCGTGGCTCGGTCTTTGCCTGACGGAGGACTTGGTAGGCATTATCCTCCAGTAATTGGCGCCATTGTTGATCACTATAGCGAAGCTGTTGGAGATCTAAGCTACGCTGGTAGCGAGGTCGTGCTTTACCTCCCAAGTATTGTGTATAGATAAAAGCACTTAAGCCGATGCTGGCGAATAAAAAATTCCTTCTGTTCAATGCAAATGAGTTGGTACTGTGGTTTTTTGCGCTAAACTTCACCATTACACCTCGGGATTATAGCTCTAGTTTAAAGTATAGCTGGGTAGGCTAATTCCCATTAACTGATTTTCTGAGATAGCCGTGACTACTGAACAAATCAAAGAACAATTTAACCATTTAAATCGACGCATCAGTTTAGGCATTGTAATGCTGACTTTACTGATCTCATTATTATTCTGGAAGCTGGGTTACACCTCAGGTGGTGAGCAATCATTGTGGATTGGTATTGCTTTAATGTCGCTAGCACTGATCTTTGGAAAGATTCCACATATATGTTTTTTAGTCATGCAAATGCAGGCCGGTACACAGAGGCATGATTTACTGCAAATGAACTGGTCAGCTTTTAAGGACTGGATGCGTCAGAATAGCTGACCCATGTCGAGTCATGTAACGATGCACCGATGTTGTATAACTAGATAGCGTGTAAGCCTTGTCCAAGCCTTGCTTGGATGGTTGAATGTCCATCTGATTTTAATAAGGGATAGAAATGAAAGCTTTATTACTTGTGGCGCATGGAAGTCGTCGAACAGTATCTAATATTGAAATTGCGGTCGTTGCCACTTCGCTTAGAAAGCAAGTTGGTGATGATTTTGCGTTTACCAGACATGCCTTTTTAGAGATTGCACAGCCTTCTATTCCTGATGCCATTGATGAATTAATTGCTGATGGCGCCGATGATATTACGGTGTTGTGTTACTTCCTGTCTGCGGGAAGGCATGTACGTGAAGACGTCCCAGCCTTTGTTGAGGACAAGCGAAAACAGTACCCAGAGGTTAAGCTTTCCCTAGCTCCTTACCTTGGGCAGGCGCCAGACTTGATTGGGGTCCTACATCGTCTAGCTAAAGTCTAGGCTGCTTTAACTTAAAAGATCCTCTACTTTTACTGGCTGGTAAGGTGTAGAGCGGATCTTATCGTGTCGATCCATGCGGTAGTCGATGAAACCTTCACTGTCTGAAAAATGTAGGAAAGGATTACCTGTAAGCTGATCTTCGATGCTGGAACAGCTGACGCAGGAATAGTTATGGCCGGGGTGTAATTGCATCTTTGCAGGCAGTTCGTGTTTCATTTTTTGTAAGGTTTGAAACATATCCTCTGGGTTACCACCGTCTAAATCACAGCGCCCACAGCCAAAGACAAAGAGGGTATCACCAGTAATGATATCGTCTTGCAACTGATAGCAGGCTGATCCTGGTGTATGCCCAGGCGTGTGTAAGATATTAAGCTCGGTGCGTCCTAACTGGATCTGATCCCCACCAGCATGGAGGCTAGGGCGTTGTAGTTCGGCCTGCCAAAAATCAGCTTCAGCCTTGAGTAGGTGCAGCTCAGGATCATACTGTTGCAAGATGTCTTCGACCCCATTGATGTGGTCATGATGGCTATGAGTGAGCAAGATGTCGCTAATAGTGAGCTCATGCTTGCTGACATAGTCATGAATAGGTTGCATATCCCATGCTGGATCAACAATAGCAGTGCGTTTGCTGTCACGATCAATGATTAGGTAAACAAAGTTTTGCATGGGCCCAAGTTCCATGCTGACGATTTTATAGGGTTTATTCATAACAGTTTCTCCAACGGCTTGTAATATTAGCGAGGGAATTGCATATTTCCAAGCATGATGACGGATAAAACCATAGCAACTCTAGATGATTTTATAAGTGAAAATTTATTTTGCTTATCAATAGGCTTAAACCCCTCTATTCCCTCAGTAAAAGCAGGCTATTATTTTGCTAACCCAAGGAATCGTTTTTGGTCTGCGCTGAATGCAGCCAATCTATTCCCGGAAGTGTTTGATCGTTCGATAGAGAGTCAGCAGCGTTTGCATACACAGTATAGGATTGGCTTCACTGATGTAGTAAAACGTCCTAGTCGTATGGGGCATGAGCTTAATGCAGCTGATTTCCGGCGTGATGCGCCGCTATTGAGAGATAAGATAGAGTGCTATCAACCCGGTCTACTCTGGTTTCACGGTAAGATTGCGGTGACTAAATTCTTCTACTATGCCTATGGCTTAAAGCAGCAGTGGGACTGGGGTATCTGTTTTGTCCCTGAGCTGACCATGCCTGTCTTGATTACGCCTAACCCAAGCCCAGCAAATGCAGCATATAGCGTGCAAAACATCACGCAACAGTACCAGGTCTTAACTCCATATTTGGTAGCTGATTAGCATAAAATATGAAGATATCTACACGGCGGCTACTGTTATAATGCGATATTGCTTAAGGCTTTTGAGTAGCCAGTTTTCTATCTCACTCATAGGTTTATACAAAGACTTCATGTCAGGATTTAGATGCGCATCAATGTATAGAGAGAATTTAGAATGATGATGACTTATCGCCGGTATCACTTACTGCTTATATCGTTAGTTTTAGCGGCACTCGCGTTTGCTGTATTTTATCTTGAGGGTGTGCTTTATCTCGATCCATGTCCTCTATGTTTGGTCGATAGGGCACTATTACTATTGATCGCAGGAGTCAGTGTGATTGCCTGGCTACAGCATCCGCAAGGAATAGGGCGGGTTGTCTATGCCATGCTGTCAGGGATGGTTGCCAGTGTCGGTGTGGTGGTTGCATTACGGCATATCTGGCTACAAGGCCTACCGCCTGAGCAGGTGCCAGAATGTGGTCCTGGCCTATACTTTATGCTGGATGTGATGCCCTTAGGAGATGTCTTTGGCCGCGTGTTTAATGGTTCAGGTAGCTGTGCTGAAGTCAGCTGGACCTTCTTAGGCCTGTCTATTCCAGAGCAAACCTTAGGCTTATTTGTACTATTATTACTGATTAACGTGTTGGCAAGTCGTTTGCCTCGAAATTCCAATAAAGTGTAAAGCGTAGATGCCTGAGATAGGTATCCGCGATATAATTGCTTACTTTTTGCCTAATATACCCCGTAAAGCGTAAATCGTATGACCGACAACATTGCTACAAACGCATCACATCGAATCCCACCTGCCAGTAAGCTAGTCACCCTAGTCGGTGACTATGGCACCGCTGACTTTAAGCTACATCGTGGTGGTGTGCTACGAGAGGTAGTAGTGGCCTATGAATCATGGGGTTCGTTGTCAGACAATCACGATAACGTTATCTTAGTTTTTGGTGGTCTCTCACCATCAGCACATGCAGCATCATCAACTGAAGATCCAAGTCGTGGCTGGTGGGAGTTTATGATTGGGCCGGGTAAGCCAATCGATACTGATCGTTTTTATGTGGTTTGTGTTAATTCCTTTGGTAGCTGCTTTGGTTCAACGAATCCCTCTTCAATCAATCCTAAAACGGGTCAGGCTTATGGTTTGGATTTTCCTGATGTCAGTATTGAGGATATTGCCAAATCAGCGCATCACGCCTTACAAGACTTAGGTATTGATCATCTGCATGCCGTAGTCGGTGGTTCTATGGGGGGCATGTCATCGCTGGCTTATGCCTTAATGTATCCTGACGAAGTAGACCATCTGATATCTATTTCAGCCGCCGCCCGTGCTTTGCCTTTCACCATTGCCGTGCGTTCATTACAACGTGAGATTATTCGCTGTGATCCAGGTTTTAAAAACGGTCAATATAATGCCGATGAAGAGCCAACACATGGCATGATGCTAGCGCGTAAGTTGGGGCTGATGTCATACCGCGCATCTGAAGAATGGCATCAACGCTTTAACCGTGCGCGTGTTAGTCCTGAGAGGAAATCTGATGAGCGCTTTGGCATTGAGTTCGAAGTGGAGTCATATCTAGATTACAACGCAAAGAAGTTTGTGCGTACTTTTGATGCCAATAGTTATCTCTATCTATCGCGTGCAATGGATTTGTTTGATGTTGCTGAGCACGGAGGCTCAGTCAATGCTGGTCTAGCCAAAATTCAGGCCAAGAGCAGCCTTATTATCGGTGTAGAGACTGATATTCTATTTCCAGTTCAGCAGCAAGAGGAATTGGCAGAAGGTATTCAAAGGGCAGGGCGAAAGGCTGAATATATCCAGTTGAATTCGATCAATGGACATGACTCTTTCTTAGTTGATGAAGCTCACTTTGGGCCGGTAGTGCGAAATTTCTTTGATCAAACCTAAGATGTTGATAGGTTAGACATCCAATCTCGAGCACAAGCTGTGCCCGAAACCGATGATGTGTACTGTTAAGTCTCTCTTCTATGATAAGCGATTTTATCGCTTATCAGTAGCGACGTAATCACGCTCAGCTGAACCTGTAAATAACTGGCGAGGTCGACCGATACGGTTAGTCGGATCACTCATCATTTCCATCCAATGAGATAGCCAACCAACTGTACGTGCTAAAGCAAAGATCACGGTATACATGCTGCTAGGGATATTCATAGCCTTGAAGATAATGCCAGAGTAAAAATCTACATTCGGGTATAGCTTGCGTTGAATAAAGTAGTCATCTTCCAAGGCAATTTTTTCTAAATCCATGGCAGTTTTAAGTAGCGGCTGATTAGGATTGTCTTCACCCATCTCATTGAGGAGATCATGGCAAATTGTCTGAATTAGTTTGGCGCGTGGATCGTAGTTCTTGTAGACACGATGACCAAAGCCCATCAGGCGGAAACGGTCGGTCTTGTCTTTAGCACGAGCAATATAGTGACTCAGCTCTTTGCCTGAAGAAACGATCTCATCCAGCATGCTAATAACAGCTTCATTAGCACCACCGTGAGCTGGTCCCCAGAGTGAACCAATACCTGCTGCTATAGCTGCATAAGGACTCGCCTCTGAACTACCAGTTAAACGCACAGTAGAAGTTGAAGCATTCTGCTCGTGGTCGGCATGCAGGATCAAGATTAGATCCATCGCACGCACCATTGTTTCTGACGGCGTATAAGAACCGTCTTTAGAGCCAAACATCATACGTAGGAAATCTTCGGTATAGCCACTGTTTGGATCAGAGGGGAGGAATTCCTCTCCTTGTTGATGTTTGTAGGTCCAAGCGGCCAGGGTAGGCATCTTGGCAATCAATCGATGTGCTGCTAGACGACGTGCTTGATCGTCATGTACATCAACATCATCGTTATGTTTGGCGGCTAATACGCCGACTGCTGAAATGAGCATGGCCATTGGGTGTGCATCTTGCTGAAATGCTTGGAATAACAGCGGTAACTTATCATCAACTGCTTTGTGTTGAGCAATAGTTGCCTTGTACTCGTCCAATTGAACAGCTGTTGGTAACTCGCCATTCATCAGTAGATAGCAAGTTTCTTCGTAGTTACTTTTTTGGGCTAACTGTTCAATAGGATAGCCACGGTAAGAAAGTCGACCTTCGTTACCATCGATGAAAGTAATCTTACTTTCGCAGCTAGCAGTTGAAACAAAACCAGGATCAAAAGTGAAGTAACCAAGTTCACGGTTTAAAGCGCGAATATCAAGAGTGCTAGCACCGTCTGTAGGTACTAATACCGGCACTTCTACCTGCTTCCCGCTGGCATTGTCGGTAATGGTTACTGTATTTTTAGGGTTGTCAGACATGTCTGTCCTCCTGGATTTTCGTTCAATACGCTCACTGTTTATAGGCTGATGAATCATCAGTCTGAAACAGAGAGTGATCTGAAAGCATAAGCTTGTTAATCAAATATCACTATTGAAATCAATAGCTTGCGAATTTTTTCTTGTAGCAGGTATTTTTTAAAGGCATCTGAATAATGCCTTAACACCTGCTTGGGCCATGGTTTTATCGGTGGATGTCCTACTCGAACATACTAAATATTAGTCAGACCAATCAGGTATTTTACCTCACTTGAGCCAATAAATAATAACCAAAATGGGCAGATAGGCAGAAATTATGCTGTTTTAAGGCCTAGCTAATATGATTTTGAGAATAAATTGGGCGATTTCCTCAGGATTATTTAAATCTAGCTGGTGAATATCTCTTTTTACCGGCAGTTTTTCATCACTAGCAATCGCGATAACGTGATCATCTTTTTCACAGAGTAGAGGTAAGCCTAGAGACGGACGATGCAGCTCAATCTTAGCAATAGGCTCTTTTTTAAATCCCTCGACCAATATTAAATCGGCAGCGTTAAAATCTAACTGTTGGATTAATTGATCTAGAGAAGCCTCATCTTGTTCACTTGCATGCTCATGCATCAATGCCCAGCGATTAGCCGAAGAGATTAACATTTGCTTGGCACCAGCTTGGCGTAAACGGTAACTGTCTTTATTTGGATGATCGATATCAAAGGCATGATGTGCATGCTTAATCATCGCAATACGGACACCATTGGCTACCAATAGAGGGATTAACTGGGTTAGTAAGGTCGTCTTACCTGTCCCACTAAAGGCGCAGAATCCAAGGATGGGCAGTGGACAATCATGATAACTCATAGGTTCAAGACTTTAATTGTTGGCCGAGGTTAGTTAAATCCTCACGCGAATTTACATTGGTGAAGATGTCGGGTCGATCTGAGAAATCACATTCTGCATAGCCTTCCTGTTGATACCAGAGGTCAATCTTGCGATCACCGCGGGCTAAGAAGTCTAACAGACTCGGCAGTAATGATTGATGTAGTAAGGCATATACCGGCTGTAGCCGCTTGCCATCACTAGCGACGCTAATGTGAGTCCCTTTCTCTACAGCACTTTGATATAAGCGTTGTACATAGTCATCACAAAGTAGGGGGCCATCACAGGGTGCTGTCACCATGTAATCTGTTGTGCATTGTTTTAGGCCACTAGCAAAACCAGCTAGAGGGCCTTGGAAATCACTTAATTCATCACGGATAACTGGGTGGCCATAAGCTTGATACTGTTCAACACTGCGATTTGCATTGATGGCTACAGATTGCACCTGTGGTGCTAGCGATGTGAGTACATACTCGATCATTGCTTGGCCATTAAGTAAGACTAATCCTTTGTCTTCGCCGCCCATACGTTGAGCGCGACCACCCGCAAGAATCAGGCCTGAGATGTTATCATGTGAATACATAATGTTATTTTAACTGAATTAAGTGACATGACTGAAATCGCTGCACTCTACCACTATGAACGGGTAGTCCCAAGTTTATAGCGCTCTGATTTATTAGTGCCTAGTTTATCAGCCCTTAACTAAGAGACGATATGAGACTAAGGGGGGCTAAGCAGAAGATTTCACCAGTGCTACTAGCTAGATTTGTATAAGGAGATTTTAAATGAGTGATAAAGAGATGACCACTACGGAAATTGAAGCGGCTGTTTTTAGACGTTTAGTGTCCCATTTCCAAACGCATACGGAAGTGCAAAATATTGATTTGATGAATTTGGCTGATTTTTGTCGTAACTGTCTTTCAAAATGGTATGTCGCAGCGGCAGAGGATAAGGGGCTTGATATGGATTATGAGGCAGCACGTGAGTTGGTTTATGGCATGCCTTATTCTGACTGGAAGGAAAAATACCAAACACCACCTACAAAAGAACAGTTAGATAAATTTAATGCTCGTAGCAAGTAGCTATTACTTGCCGTAAGCTATTACTTTATTTGTTAATTATTAGAAAAACCGCGATGAGTGAGAGTGAGTTAAGCGATCAGCAACTGTTACGTTATAGTCGACAGATTATGCTGCCGCAGGTGGATGTGCCTGGGCAGCAGCGGTTATTAGATGCACGTGTACTGATCTTAGGTGCTGGTGGTTTAGGTTGCCCGCTAGCCCTATATCTAGCAAGCAGTGGTGTTGGGCATATCACTATTGTTGATGATGATGTGGTTGAACTCTCTAATCTGCAGCGTCAAATTTTATATACTGAGGCTGATGTCGGTCGGCTTAAAGCTGAAGTGGTATGTGAACGTTTGGCAGCTGTTAATCCAGAGGTCACAGTACAGGCGATTTGTCAGCGCCCGAATCTGGAAGATTTGAGTTGTTTGATTAATGAGGTCGACTTGGTCTTAGATGGCACCGATAATTTCACTTCTCGTTATCAGCATAATCGTGCATGTATAGCCCTGAAAAAGCCGTTATTGTCGGCCTCAGTTATCCGCTTTGAAGGTCAATTAATGTACTTTCATCCGACTATGGATGGCCCTTGCTACGCCTGTCTTTATCCTGCAGCTAGTGATGCGAATGAAAACTGCAGTGAAAATGGCGTATTAGCACCAGTTGCTGGTGTTATGGCAACAGCAATGGCGACAGAAGCCTTAAAGCAACTTTTGAAATCAGGGGCTAGCAGTATCGGTCGCCTACATTTATTTGATGCCTTAGCCATGGAATGGCGCACAGTCAAGGTCAAGGCTGATCCTAAATGTTCTCATTGCGCTACATGTCGGATTTAAAGCTAAGTCGCTGGCATAACTATGTTTGGGCTGGTGATCTTGCTGCTGTAGGCCTATTCCAACAAATATTTATTCGTTGCCTGCGTTTCTTGCAGACCTTGATGTTGGAACTATCTGATGGCCAGCTCAATTTGCGTGCCATGTCACTAGTGTTCACCACCATACTTTCTTTTGTCCCGTTGTTAGCTGTGAGTTTTTCGGTACTAAAAGCCTTTGGCGTGCACGGACAGGTTGAGCCTTTATTGCTGGCAGTATTTAGTCATTTAGGTGATCGGGGGCCAGAAATTAGTGCAACGATTATTGGCTTTGTTGATAATGTTCGAGTTGGTTTGTTAGGTGCTGTAGGCATTGCATTCTTATTTTATTCGGTGATTTCTCTGCTACAGAAAATTGAAGAGGCCTTCAACTACACTTGGTATATTGGACAACTACGTGCCTTGAATGAGCGCTTTAGTCGCTATCTCAGTGTGGTGTTGGTTGGCCCGGTATTAGTATTTGCTGGTATCGCCTTGACGGCTAAACTGTTGAATAATGAGGTGACACAAAGCGTTAATGATCTATCGGTCATGGGCGATGTGCTACATATGCTAGCTAATGCTTTACCTTATGTGTGTGTTATCTCTGCCTTTACCTTTACTTATTATTTTGTACCAAACACTAAGGTTCAGTTCCGTGCTGCTTTAGTTGGGGGTTTAGTAGCAGGAGTTCTATGGCAATCGATGGGCTGGGTTTATGCAGTCTCTATTGCTAACGCCTCAGCACAGGTAGCGATCTATGCTGGCTTTGCGGTACTTTTCTTCTTTATGTTTTGGCTTTATTTGAATTGGTTTGTGTTGCTCTTGGGTTCAAGTATTGCCTACCTCTATCAACACCCAGAAAGGCGTTATTTTGATGCCAATGAGTTCCAAAGTAAAGATATCTACACTGAGGAATGCCTCAGCATTGATGTATTGTTAATAATTGCGCAAAACTATTATTTAAAACAAGAGCCAGCGACTGAAACGCAATTGGCTAAGCGTTGTCATTGCAGCTTGGCTGCATTGAGATCAGTACTTACACAGTTGTTTGCACATCATCTCATTGTCCCTGTCGACATACCTGGCAGAGGATATGTCCCTGCCTTGCCAGCTGAAGATCTCAGTTTGGCTCGGGTTTATTTGGCAATAAGACACCGTAGACCGTTACCTGATGAGATTAAGTCGACTACTGAAATGAACCCGTCACAGATACATGTTATCGATCGGGTTGAGCAGATAGTGAGTAATGGATTAGCACAACAGACATTGAAAGATTTAATCTCGAGTGAGCAGCCAGATATTATCTCAACACCCTCCACCAAATAATTAAAAGATTAGTATGACCAACCTGCAAAACGAACCACATAAAATCATTCAGCTGGCTGAATGTAAGATTACCCTACTGGGGACAGCGCATGTCTCTAAGCAAAGTGTAGAGGCTGTTAAAGAGCAGATTATTAATGGTGACTATGATGCGGTTGCAATAGAGCTCTGTGATAGCCGTTATAGCTCTATGACTGATAATAAAGGCTATGCAGAGATGGATCTATTTACTGTCATTAAGCAGGGTAAGGCAAGTATGGTTGCCGCTAGCCTGGCATTGGGTGCTTATCAACAACGTATTGCTGAACAATTTGAGATCCAACCCGGTGCGGAGATGAAGATAGCGAGTGAGTTGGCTCAGGCGCAGGCACTACCTCTACTGTTGATTGATCGTGATGTGGGTATTACCTTGAAAAGGGTCTATCGCAGTATTCCATGGTGGCGAAAAATGACTGTGGTGTCAGGGTTGATTGCGAGTCTCTTTAGTCGTGAAAAAGTGTCTGAAGAAGAGATAGAGCAGCTTAAACAAGGGGATGTTCTTGAGAACGCATTTAGCCAATTCTCAGAGTCAGCCGATGACCTACTACAGCCTTTAATCGCTGAGCGTGATGAATATATGGCGGCTAAGATCTTGAGTGCTATTCAATCGAATACATATCAACAGCTTTTGGTCGTGGTTGGGGCAGGTCACTTGGCGGGTCTTTCAGAGCATCTACAGCAGGGGTTGAGTGCTCCTATGGAGCGTGTGCGAGAGTTGCAGCAGATACCACCGAGTAATCGCATATTGCCTTATGTGCCTTGGTTAATCGTCTTATTGGTGATGACTGGCTTTGCTTTTGGCTTTAATAAAAGCTCAGAATTAGGCTGGAGCTTAGTGCTCGACTGGATACTGATTAATGGTGGGTTATCGGCAGCTGGTACTCTACTTGCGGGAGGGCATATTTTGACTATGGTGGTAGCGTTTTTTGCAGCCCCATTAACATCGTTGAATCCAGCAATTGGAGCAGGAGTGGTCACAGCTGGTGCCGAGATTTATCTACGTAAGCCAATGGTGCAAGACTTCCAACAATTACGTAATGACAGTACTAGCTTTTCTGGTTGGCGTGGTAACCGAGTAGCCAGAGTGATACTGGTGTTTCTATTGAGCACGGTTGGTTCTGCCTTGGGAACTTATATTGCTGGGTTTCAAATCTTAGATAGTCTGTCTACTGCATACTAATCAATTAAGCCGAGCTGATATTTTTCAGTAGGACTGGAGAGATCCACTATAACGTCTATGATATCGATTGAATTTATATTAGCGCTCTTGTTATTAGGCGTCGTTGTAGGCTTTTTTGCTGGCTTATTTGGGATTGGTGGTGGAGGTATTATGGTGCCTGTCTTAACCAGTCTCTTTCTTTGGCAGTCTGTGCCATTAGAGCAGGTAGTCCATCTGGCTTTAGGTACATCAATGGCTTGTATCATTATGACAGCGATCGCAAGCTTACGTGCACATCATGCGCGCGGTGGTGTGCGATGGCCTGTCGTACGCCTGATGACGCCAGGAGTGCTATTAGGGACCTTTGCAGGGGCCTTCTTAGCCTCGATTCTCAGCACGCAATATCTGGCCATCTTCTTCACTTTTTTTATGGCCTTTGTTGCCTTACAGATGTTTCGTTCAGGGTCGAGTCGAAGTCGTTATGTTGATATTAATGGGCTTGGTATTCATTGGGTGTCACTGTCTATTGGATCACTATCTGCGTTGGTAGCAATAGGGGGTGGATCATTGACAGTGCCTTACCTGCTTTGGCGTCATATCGATATCAAGACTGCAATTGGTACTTCAGCAGCAGTGGGTCTGCCGATTGCATTGGCTGGCGCCTGTGGTTACTTAGTGGCAGGTTGGGGAGTAGCAATAGAGCAGGAGTGGGTCTTAGGTTATATTTATTTGCCTGCAGTTGTAGTCATTTCTATTGCCAGCTCATTGACTGCACCATTGGGTGCTAGGGCAGCACACGCCTTACCCACTGGGCTGCTTAAGAAGCTATTTGGTGTGTGCATGTTAGCACTGAGTCTGCAGATGTTAATTAGCGTGGTTTAAAGCCGATAGTAGTGGCCTAGGTTAGTTAGCCGCGGTTTGCTTTAGTGGTAGTACTGCTTGGTTTTTACGATTCCAGTAGATTTCTAAATCATGTGCAATTTCTGCAGCCTCTAATAGCAAGATATCATCTTCTGGCTTGATCTTGTCATCTTCGTCAAAGTCATCTTCAGCTTGACTGTTTTTAATGCCAAGTGCAGCTTCAAATTCTTTTCGTTTATTTTCCAGTTCATCAAAGCGCTTTTTACGTGTGGCCTCATTTAGAGAGACGGTCTTGCGATCTGTTAGGGTCTCATTTAATTCAAATAACTTGACCATGGTTTGGTAGCGTTGGTTATCAGCAACACGTGTTAAATGCTGTTTGTCTAATTGATCAATCACACTGCGAGCAATGATTTGCCCTGAGTAGTTTGCGGGTGTGATTTGGCTCCAAGGTAAGGCATTCTTCAAACTACGCTCACCTCGTTCATTGACTTTGATTCCTGCAACATAATTAATGTCAGGCAATACGCCCTTATGTTGTGTGCTACCACCATCAACACGGAAATACTGTGCGATAGTAGCCTTGAGCTGACCTAGTTTAGCTTCTTTACTTCGGCTAAAACGATTTAGGTCGATTAGTTGTTGTACTGAGCCTTTGCCATAGGTAGCTTCACCAACAACGACTGCGCGGCCATAGTCTTGTAGGGCACTGGCGACAATCTCTGAAGCAGATGCGCTAAAGCGATCGACTAAGACGACCAAAGGGCCATCATAGGAAACACCCTTCTTGAGATCTTTATGAATTTCTAGGTTGCCACTAGAGTCTTGTACTTGTACTACGGGGCCATGATCAATGAAGAGCCCAGCAAGATTGGTTGCTTCAATTAGAGAGCCACCACCGTTAGAGCGTAAATCTAATATCAGTGTATCGATATCTTCGTCTTTTAGTTCGGTAAGTAGCTGATTTACGTCTCTGGTTGTGCTGCGATAATCTTTTTCACCTTTTTGATAGGCAGCAAAATCCATATAAAAAGTAGGGATGGTAATAACACCAATCTTGCTAGCCTTATCTTCATGATTGATGTTCAAGATGGTTTTTTGTGCGGCTTGTTCTTCTAACTTAATCTTATTACGGGTCAAGCTTATCTCTTCAGGGACGGCAGCATCACCCTGTTCACCGCGAAGGAGTTGAAGCTTAACAACAGTACCTTTTTTACCTCGAATTAGATCGACTACTTCATCTAAACGCCAACCAACAATATCAACAAACTTTTCTTCATCGACTTGTGCGATACCAATAATACGATCTTTGGATTTTAATAAACCACTGAGATCAGCTGGACCGCCAGGGATTACGCGGCTAACCAAGGTGTATTCGCCATCTAAACGTAGCATTGCACCTATACCTTCTAGCGATAGCGACATGCGAATCTCAAAGTTGTCGTAGCTACGTGGTGATAAATAGCTGGTGTGTGGGTCTATGCTAGTAGCAAAGGCATTAATAAATAATTGATAGACATCGTTTGAATTTAACTGATGGCTACGTTTCTTTATGCCTTCATAGCGTTTTTTTAAGGTGGTCTTGATTTCATCAGTTGTTTTGCCTGCAAGATGTAGTGATAAGACATCGTTCTTTACACGCTTACGCCATATATCGTTTTGTTCAAGTTGGCTATTGGGCCAAGAGGCTGTTTCACGATCGATTAGGAAAACTTCATCTTTAGAAAAGTCAAAATCAGTTTCAAGTAGAGATAAGGCATGATTTACGCGCTCATTAACTCGTTGTTGATATAGAGTAAAAAAGGAATAGGGTGCTCTGAGATCAGCATTTAGTAGAAAGTCATCTAGCAGGTAGCGATATTGTTCAAAGTTTTGGATATCGTTAGCTAGAAAATAGTTCTTTCCTGGATCTAGGCTCTCTATAAAATGACTATGTATTTTTTCTGAGAAGGCATCGTCTAAATCAAATTTACGGTAGTGATAACGTTGTAGAAAATTAGTAATGAGCTTAGTTGCTTTCAGGTGCACATCTGTTGGGTTTATCAGTGCTGCATCTGTATTACTGGCACTTAAGCTGTTGCTGCTTATGAACAGAGCTGACAGGGTCAGTAAAGTCAGAACAATATTTTTTCTAAACACTATGTATGGGCCTTCTAAGAGGACGCCGTTAGGCGAGTTACAGTTATTCTAGTATATGCGTATTTCCAAAACAGTACGAGGCAGACCATAGCCACTTAGTTCCCTGTCTGTACAATATTAGTGCGATATGTTGGCTAGTCAGAGATTAAAATCTGATTTAGTATGCGTGCCTGCCTATCGATTAAACCGGTTCTCAGATGGTTTTTTTGAATCCATAGCTCTGAGACTATGCAATTTGAGGAGTCAGTATGTCTGAAGCACAAGAAAAGTCCCTTTTTATGACACGTTTGATGACGCCTGATATGGCAAACTTTTCCGGTAAAGTTCATGGTGGGGCATTACTCAAAGTGCTAGATGAGGCAGCTTATTCTTGCGCCTCACGCTATTGTAAAGCTTATGTAGTGACAGCTGCACTAGATCATGTCGGTTTTAAACGTGCGGTTATGGTGGGTGATCTGATTACATTTAAATGTAATGTTAATTACGTTGGTCGTTCTTCGATGGAAATTGGTATTCGAGTTGAAGCTGAAAATATCAAGAGTAAGACTAAATATCACGCTATTTCCTGTTACTTCACGATGGTGGCAGTTGACGATGACGGTAAAGGCTTAGAAGTGCCACGCTTAGAACTCAACTCTGAAGAAGAGAAAAAATTATTTGAAGCGGGCAAGATGCGTTGTGGAATGCGTAAAGAAATGGAGCAGCGTAACCAAGCTCTACACGTCGGTCTGCCTACCTAGGTTCTAACTCAGGTCAGTTGTTGCAACCCTTTAATCAAGCGTTGCATGCCGGTATCAACGCTGTCTGAAGTCAGTGCACCATAAGAAATTCTAAGATAACCCTCTGCAGCAAAAGCACTGCCAGGAATAGTGGCGACGCCGTGTTCACGTATTAAATAATGTGCAGTTTCTAGATCACTAAGCCTACTTTGAATGCGTGCAAAGATATAAAACGCACCCTCTGACTGCACCGTCTGTTGCAAAACTTCCGAATTATTTAAAGCCTGTAAGCATAGTGTGCGTGAGTTTTTGATTTCGTTTAAATGTGTTTGTAAGTAACCGGTATTTGCCTGTAGAGCACCTAAGGCAGCAAGCTGAGAGATGATCGGGGGCGATATCAAGATCGTGTCTTGAATTTTACGTAGCGCGGCTGCAAGTTGAGCAGGTACTAACATGTAACCTACACGCCAACCAGCAAAGCCATAGGCCTTGGAAAAGGAATAGAGGCTGATCGTATGATCAGCACTATTGTTTAAGCTAGCGGCAGAAAAATGTTTAGCATCTTCAAATACAAAGTCTTCATAAGCTTCATCTGAAATATGATAAAGACCATGTCGCTCGCACAATTGATTGATCTCAGTTAATTCTTCTTGGCTATAGACCGCAGCACTCGGGTTGTTAGGTGAAACAGTCACTATTGCTTTAGTGCGTGCTGTGATGTTGTTTTTGATGGCATCTAAATCAGGATGAAAATTTTCTAAGGTAGGTGTTAATACTGCTTTAGCGTTAGCCAAGGTAATGGCCATCTCATGATTGAAATAGAATGGTGTTAACAGGATAACTTCATCACCTGGGTCGAGCAGGGCCAGCATCAAGGAACTAAAGGCCATATTTGAACCTGCAGTGACAAAGACTTCTTGTCCTTGATCAAAGTGGATCTGGTTTTTTTGTTCAAGCTTGTGGCGCAAAGCAGCAACTAGCTCTGGGATCCCTTGTACGGGGCCATAGAGGTCTAGCTGTTTCTCATGTAAGCGATCTTCTACTGCCGCTAGGGCCTCTTGAGGTGGTGAGAAAAAGGCAACGCCCTGACCTAATGAAATAGTCCCTGGGTGCTGGCGAACCCAAGTATTAATAGTTGGAATAATAGGACTTTTAACCCTAGCACTGCGTGCACTAGGGCTGAGAAAAGCTGAAGTGGTATCAGGCATGGCGTTACATCGTAATTCGTCTATAAATGTCCGATACCTTATACGGTAATTTATCGACCTGGTCGACAATCGTGAAGTTTACTGGGCCATACATATGCTTTAGATAGTCTGCAGATTCTGTATCAATGGTGATGCAGAAAGGATGAATGCCTAAAAACTTTGCTTCAACTAAGGCGCGACGGGTGTCTTCAATGCCATAAACGCCACGGTAACCATCTTGGTCATCAGGTCGGCCATCGGATAGTGTAATCAATAGTTTGCTCTTTGCCTCAACCTTGCTTAGGAGCTTACTTAGATGACGGATGGCAACACCCATACGCGTGTAGTCTTGGGGTTTAATGCCGGCAATCCGTGCTTTCACTTCCGTTGAGTAAGGCTCATCAAATTCTTTGATCCGGTATAGATCACAACGCTCATGGGTTCTGCCAGAAAAACCATAGATTGCATACTGGTCACCTAAGAGCTGTAAAGATTCGCAGAGTAAGACCAATGCCTCACGTTCCATGTCATTAATCCAGCCAGAGGTGGAACCGCTCATATCAACCATAAACATGACTGCGATATTGCGATCGACTTTGCGCTGTTTAATAAAGAGGTTTTGACTTAACTCATGGCCATTGATGATATCAGCGTAGGACTCAATGACTGCATCTAGGTCAATATCTTCACCATAGGGCTGTTTACGTAAGCGACGGTTATCATCGCGTAAAGCCTCAAAGGTACGGTTTAAACTCTTCATCAGACCATAGTGTTTTTTCAGGGTTCTGGTGGCAAAGTCTGATGTAACTGTAGGTACTGTCTGCTCATATAGACGACAGTAATCTTTGCGATACTTCTGGCGTGAATGGTCCCACTCATCATACAAAGCAAGTGGCTCACCTATTGTTGTAGTCTGTTCGTTTTCAGCCTCAGCATTATTGTTATCAGCATTAGCCTTGTCTTCATTTATTTCCAAGTATTCTTCTGGGATGTCGCCTAAGTCTTGTTGGATTGAATTCAACAGCTCTTGGATATCTTCTGGTGTATCAACTGTCTCACCATCAAGCTCTAGGTCGTAACGATAGCCATCTGGGCGTTCATCATCTTCTACTTCGCGCAGCTCAAAGTTTTCTTCATCGGCGTCACCTTCGCCCGGCATAGTGTCTGTGCCTGACATCAATTCTTCACGTAACTCAGTCAACTTCTCTTGCAGCTCGGTTTTTTCTTGGTCTGTGCGTTCCTGTATCTTGCTATTCGCCAGTTCTGGGTCTAGCTGACCTTGATATAACGTACGCTCCGGCAAATAAGCTTGGTCATAAAGGGCATAGAGTAGCTCTGCCGTATCGTGCACGGTTGCTTCTGCTGTCGATAGCTTTTCAATCGCCTGTTGCCAAGCTACAGGAAGGTCGGTGGCTGCTAGTAGTGAATTAAATTGACGCATGGCGCGAGCGATACCAGGTAGCTCCCGCTCTATCTGTTTGTCTAGACGTACGGTCTCTAATGCATGGAATAGATTTAATGCGCGTTCACTATCTTTAAAGGTAGAAACTAATTGCTGAATATTAATTCGGAAGGTGCCAAACCAAGTTTGTGCCCATTGGTGTACAGCGATTGATTTATATAACGCAAAGTTCTCTTCACGCGTCTTAAAGTCACTCAGGCGTTCAGGGAGATGTAGGGTTTCAGTATCGGTAAAGAGGCTTTCACTACTTTCTAGACTTAGTGAACGACCATTAAGGCCCAACACAATACTTTCGATAACACGGGATATTTCATCATAGCTAACTGAGCTAGGTGCACTGCTTTTACTGGCAACATATTGTTCTATCGCCTGCATTTCAGTGATTGCAGCATGCACATTATTTGTTTGGTATTGGTTGAGTATATGCTCAAGCCAATCAGCCCAAGCACCTTCATCCAATAACATAAGGGCAGCAGGGGCGAGGTGGCAGAAATGGTAAGAGAGTTCTGCATCTGCGTCTGAGACAGTGGTAGCTGATTGAATAAAACGTTCTTGGTCAGCCAGACTAAACTGAGTCAGTTGTTGTGCTGGTGCAAAAACACTGCGTGAGGTAGTTAATACCTGTTCGACGACTAGTTCTAAGCGGAGCTGGATTTCTCGCTCACTCATGCCACCATAAATAGAACCATTCTGGTTGCGCCCAGCACGATCTAAGGACTGAATGAAGCCACCATCTTTTGAATACGACTTAATCTCGTACTGGTATTCAGAGTCTACTGGCGCAGATGCTGTAGGTTTACTCTTATCGCGACGCCAAAATCTAAAGTTCATAGCTATTTAATCTGTAATTTGAGCGATCAGCAGATCTCGTGCTTGATTGATTTTGACGGCTAAATAACTAGAGCCACCACGATCAGGATGAATTTTCTGCATCAACTGTTTATGTGCTTTTAGAATACCCTGTTTATCTGCTCCTGGCTCTAGTCCAAGGATTGCATAAGCCTCATTTTCTGATAGTTGTGCAGTACTAGTTTCTTCCGTCTTATTCGACTGATTTTGAGTGCGCCATTCGGTGCCATGGGTTCTGTCGATGTAATTACCTAGTAATTGTTCAGAGTCAGGGTCTAGATTTAGATAGCTTTGATACAGTTCTAATAGCTGTTCTTGATCTAGTTGTTGTAGCTCCATGCCTACGTATAAACCGCTTTTAACACTGCCAGAGAGCTGTCCGCTATCGTGATCTAAGCTCATACTCAAGTATTGGGTCTCGACCAATGATTGCTGGCCATTGCTAGGCGCGTTATTACTTACACGATTGAATACACCACGTAATAGTGGGGCATAGCGTAAGAGGCCGAACAGGCGTCTTGCGACAGGAATCACCGCACCTATCAAGGCAAATAGCCAAGGCATGCGTCCGGTCGCAACTAGTATTAGCAAAACACCAGCGATAAGCATTGCGATTACCTGCCAGCGCTTTTCTACCGGCTGCCGTTTGAGCCAGCGGACTAAGACCAAGGCGGCAATAATTGCGAGGATAAGTAGGACAATACGTGCCATAAATTATTTTGCAGGTAGTTGTTTAATTAATTGCTGGAGTAAGGTGTTTTTACCTTGATCGTGTTGCTGTAAGGCTTTTACCCCACCGACAGCATAGCTTGCCACAGCAGCTAATAATTCTCTCAGTTGTGCCAAGCTATTACTATCAAAGCGGCAATAAGCACCATTGCTCAGTTGGCTTAAGTGACGAAAGGCCTTTTCGGCATCGTTATCGTATCCTTCTTGAAAAATAAATAGGGGAATACCTAAAAGGCCGAGACGGGCAGCATCATGTGCGATGGTATCGATAGACTCCTCAAAGCAATCAGCGACTAATACGACAGCCTTCATCTTTTGTTTGCTACCTTGGCTGACTGCATGGTGTAAGACTCGTCTTATTTGTGTGTGCCCAGCAAGGCAGCTGACGCTGCGCATTTGTTTTTGTAGAACAGTGCTTTGTTGACTCCATGGGAAGGTATAAAATTCCCCGATACCACGGTAATAGCATAGGCTGATCTCTAAACCTGCTGCCGCTGCAAACATGTCAGATTGAATCCGACAGGCCATGTCCCAGCTGGCTTCTCGACTAGCGGTAGCATCCATAGCAAATAATAGTCTACCCTTAGCCTTATCTTGGGACTGTTTGCTGGGCAGATGTTGCTTGCTAGCAGCTAGAAAAGCCTTTACTGAGCTAGTGGTGGAGAGGTCTTTTGGCATATCAGTTTAGATTCCGATGAATTTCAGCTTTGTTAGCCTAGATGCTAGCGAAGGCACTTGGGGTAAAGCAAGTATTAGTCCTATTGCCCGTAACTTAAGCAATCTGACTGTAATACATAAGCTACACTGTTTTTTAACTTGACGATGCTATGACTACTTATCGACCTACTGCCTGGTTAGGCCTACTAACGCTGGTTATGATGTTTGGTTCAGCATTTTTGCTGACTAAATTTGCCCTCAGTGAGATGCCACCATTAACTGTAGTTACTTGGCGTATTATAGTTGCTACTTTGACGCTATGGTGCATCGTCTTATATCAGCGAAAAGCAATTTCTGAATTGTTGCCTTACTGGAAAATCTTCTTACTGTTAGCCCTAACAGGTAACTGCCTACCATTCTTTTTGATCGCTTGGGGTCAGCAATATGTTGATAGTGGCTTAGCCGGTATTTTAATGGCGATGATGCCTTTGGTTACTATCATCCTAGCGCATTTCTTTGTTGTTAATGAACGCATTACCCTTAACAAGGCAGTTGGCTTTGGGCTTGGTTTTATTGGTATCTTGATCTTAATGAGTGCTGATATTGATGCTGGGCGGGTGATAGATTGGACGGTATTAATGGCGATGTTATCTATTCTGTGTGGTGCGGTTAGTTATGCTGCTAACTCAGTGATTGCGCATCAATTACCAAAGATTAGCTTGAGTCTAATTTCACTAGGTGTTTTATCTTTCTCTAGTATTATCACTATGTCAGTCTGGCTATTCTTATATGGTCTTGATGGTTTTACTAGCATAGTAGAGAGCACGGATGCAGCGATTTATTCGGTTATTTTATTAGGTATTTTCCCTACAGGGCTCGCGACTATTGTGTACTTCAGTGTAATTCGTCAAGCGGGTGCCGCATTTTTGTCACAGATTAATTATCTGATCCCACTCTGGGCAGTCATGATCGGAGTTTTGTTTGGTGGTGAACAGCTTTCCTGGAGTGCTCTGGTCGCACTGTTAGTGATTTTGTCTGGTATTGCGGTTGCGCAACATAGGCCACGAGCGGCTTAGCCTGACCTAGCGTTCATAGTTCTCAGAGTTAGGCCTTAGAAATAAGCCTTAGGACTCTGTTTATTCACTTCAGGTGCCAAGCCACCGACACGCACATAAATTAAACAGCCTTCACGCGAGAACGGCTTATGTACACTCATATGTGGACCACGGATCCAACTGCCAGCAGAGTAACTGCCATGCTCATCTTCAAAGCAACCCTGAAGCACAAAGATCTCTTCACCACCAGGATGGGTGTGTTGATGAAAGAAGGTGCCCGCTTCCCAGTGTACTAAAGCCATGCTTTCGGGATGATTTGCTTGTGAATACAGCGGTAAGACCGACAAGCCGTCGACCATACCCTGTTGCCAAGGAGTATTACTGGTATCGATATGGATCTGAGGACGGTCACCAGCATATTGGCGTAGGCGAACGAGTAAAACACAGCCTTCATCAGAAAAGGGCGCATGTTCGCTGCCGTCGGGATTGAGTAAATAACTACCTGCTGGATAGCGGCCATGGTCGTCACAGAACTCACCTTCTAACACTAATATTTCTTCACCCTGTGGGTGGGGATGGCTGTGAAACTGCCCACCGGATTGATAACGAACCAAACTGGTTACCGGCCCAAACTCTCCTCCTTCACGGTAGAGCGGTTTACGCCAGACACTGCCGCTAGGACTAGCCTCCCATTCCATAGTATTCGTATCTAATACGATGCGTTGGCTGAGATCGGCATTAATATCAGGTAGAGAAGACATAATAAATATTGATCCAATAAGTTGAAGGTTATTGTAAAAATAGTCCTAGGGATTAGTCCAGAAATAACTCTAAAGAGTCTAAGTCGATAGCATTTGAGCTGATCGCTGCAACTTGATTTTCCTTATTGAAGAGTAGATAAGATGGTGGGCCGATTAACTCTTCTTCGGCAGCTTGTGAATAGTACTCAGCAGCAACTTCTTTTGTGGTTAGTATATGTGTGTAGTGCAAATTGTATTTCTTCACTAAGGCTCGTGCTTTTTCCTCTTCTTCAATTCCATCAAAGGCGACTCCCATTAAGTCGAGCTTAAGCTCTGGGCGTTCTGCTAGAAAGGCTTGCAGATGCTTAAAATCACTCTTACAGACAGAACACCAGGTGGCCCAGAACATGACTAGCTGCCAACGTCCAGCAGTGAGCTCAGGCTCTAAATGCTGACCTAGCTGTTGATTAGCAACAATCAGTTTAGTGTTATTTTTATGTTCATTAGCAGTGGCTGTGCCGCCAAAAAATAGCGCTATCAAAAAAAGTACAATAAGGCTGTGATTAGCAAGGCCTTGAATAATGAAAGGGTGGCGAGATTTATTTGGTGAGATAGTCATAGTTGTTATCCTGGACTGATTGAGTTTTACAATAAGAGATGCTGTAGCATCGAGTGTGTTTTTGTAGACAGTATCAACGGACAAAAGTTTACTTATTGATATAAAGTTTATAGCAAGCTGCTTGTAAATATTGTGCTGCTACCTCTGAGCGTACCGACTTTGCCTTACGTTTAAAACACTGTTTAGCGCTATTAAAACCAAACCAGCTGGAATTCTTTTCGACAAAAATGCGCGTATGAATAGGGTAGCTATCTTTGCATTGATTAACGATGGACTCGGCTGCAGTGTCGTTTTTTACATCAGGTAATTCATCTAGTAGGCATTGCCAATAATTATTTTGCGAGCCCCACCAAGCCTGTCCGTTAGAACTTAAGCAGACAAGGAATAGGAATGCGATAAATGGAGTCTTTCTCATATTAGGAACCTCGTTCCGGCTTACAGCTGCATCATAGGCTTAATCACCCATAAGCTATAACTGGTGATGACAATAATGGCAATGAGGTTTAACCACAGACCTGCGCGAACCATGTCAGCTATACGTAGATGACCAGAGCCAAACACAATGGCATTTGGAGGGGTTGCAATCGGCATCATAAAGGCAAAGCTGGCAGTTAGTGTTGCAGGAATCACTAGTAGATGTGGATGTACCCCTAAGCCTATAGCAATACCTGCAAGTAAGGGGATTAAAGTAGCAGTGGTTGCTGTGTTTGAGGTTAGCTCAGTGAGGAATACAACACCACTGCAAATAATGATTAGAATCATGAACTCTGGTAATTCTGGTAAGAGGCTGGCTTGGGCCCCAATAAAGCTAGCAACCCCGTTTTGTTGTATGGCTTTAGCTAGTGCAAGGCCTCCCCCAAATAAGATAAAAATACCCCACGGTAGTTTAGTTGCAGTGGGCCAATCCATTAAGAACTGACGCTGTTTGAAATTAGCCGGTGTAATAAATAGTAGGCAGGCAGCTAACATAGCAATACCTGCATCACTTAAGCCAGCTAGTGGTTGCACTGTATTTCCTGAGATCTGTAATGACCATTGCTGCAATGAACTACGGCTAATCCATAAAAACACAGTTAAGGCAAAGATCGATAGCGTAAGGATCTGCGCATGATTCAATGCAACTGTTTTTATATTGGTAATGTCTTTTGGTAATTTAAGCTTGCTGCTGTCGATTGGAAAGCTGATATAGCTGAGTAATAACCAGATGATGGGTAAAAAGATTAAGGCCAGAGGGGCCATCATCAGAGTCCATTGACTAAAACTCATATCAAATTGAAATGCTGGTTCTATACCTTCATTTAAAAAACTGGCTAAAAAGAGGTTGGGTGCTGTACCGATTAAGGTAGTGGTCCCCCCAATGGATGCGGCATAAGCCAAGCCCAGCATGAGGCACTTAGCAAAGTTGGTTCGTGCCTGTAGGGTGTCAGTATCCACATGATCCGACAGTGTCTCACTGCTGAATAGGGCGATAATACTTAGACCTATGGGTAGCATTAAGGCGGTAGTTGCAGTGTTTGAAATAAAGGCACTTAAGACTGCAGCGGCAAACATAAAGGCCGCAATAATCGCTCTCGGTGATGTCCCAGAAAGGCGTAATACATTTGTGGCTAGTCGTTCATCTAGTTTCCAACGTTGTAGGGCTAACGCAATTAAAAAGCCACCCATAAAGAGAAAGATCAGGGGGGAAGCATAGGCAGTCGTTGTGCTTTTAATGTCATTAATACCCAAGAGTGGGAACAATACGATAGGCAATAAGGCAGTAGCACTGAGGTCAATCGCCTCAGTTAACCACCACAAAGCCATTAAAAATGTGACGCAAAGTGTTGTTTTTGCGGAAAAAGAGAGGGGGGTTAATGCTTTTTGGGTATCGACATAATGGTCGGGTAAGACCAAAAATAGGGTTATTGCCCCTAGTGGCCCAGTGAAAAATCCAATTCGTTGCAAACTACTATTCATACGATAAAGAGTAAAAGTTAAAAAGTGCCCATCGCACGACTATAATAAATGATATGACCAAGCCAGTTGACCAATTTGATCGGCCTATGCGCGATCTTAGAATTTCGGTGACCGATCGCTGCAATTTTCGTTGCACCTATTGTATGCCAAAAGAGGTTTTCAATTCGAAGTATCAATTTTTACCGCGTACTGACTTACTCTCATTTGAAGAAATTACCCGTTTAGCTGGATTATTTGCTGCGCAAGGCGTGCGTAAGCTACGTCTTACTGGTGGTGAGCCATTGCTACGTAAGAACCTTGATGTCCTAGTTACTGAGCTGGCTAAGATAGATGGTATAGAAGACATTGCCTTGACTACAAATGCCTCTATCTTAACCCTGGCACGTGCAGAACAACTACGTGAAGCAGGATTAGATCGTATCACGGTCAGTTTAGATGCAATTGATGAACAACGTTTTCGACAGATGAATGATATGGATGTGTCGGTCGAGAAGGTATTGCAAGGTATCGATAATGCAGAGCGTGCTGGCTTTGATAACATCAAAGTTAACATGGTGGTACAAAAAGGCGTCAATGAAGAAGAGATTGTACCGATGGCGCGGTACTTCAAAGACAGCAAGCAGATCTTGCGATTCATCGAATTTATGGATGTCGGTACTACCAATGGCTGGAATCTTGAACAGGTGGTCTCAGGCCAAGAGATTGTTGAAAAGATTAGCGAGCATTTTGAGCTGGAATCCTTAGAGCCCAATTATCGTGGTGAAGTTGCCAAACGCTGGCGCTATGCCGATGGTGGCAATGAGTTTGGTTTGATTACCTCGGTGACTGAAGCCTTCTGTGGTGATTGTAGTCGTATTCGATTATCTGCTAAGGGTAGTGTCTATAGTTGCTTGTTTGCCACACGCGGTACCGACTTACGTCATTTGTTGCGGGGTGGTGCAAATGATGAGGTTGTAAACGAAGTCATCACAGATATGTGGAAAGTACGCAATGACCGTTATTCTGAGATTCGTGGCGCGGGAGAATCAGTATCAGAAGAACATGTCTTAGAAAAAGTTGAGATGTCCTACATCGGTGGCTGAAGATATTAGTGATCGCAGTTTATATTCTCAAATTGGTGGCCAAACGGCGGTCTTTAATCTAGCCGATCAATTTTATCTAGTAATGCAGCGTGAAGCAGAGTTGGCAAAGTTACTCATTATGCATCCGACTAACCTCACACGTTCACGTAAAAAATTAGCACAGTACCTCTGTCAATGGCTGGGTGGTCCGGCCTTGTTTGGACAAGATTATATGTCTGCTGAATGGATCAGACAGCGACATCAGCACTTACAAATTGGTTTTGAAGAGCGAGATCAATGGCTACGTTGTATGCATATCGCGATGAAAGATCTAGGCTATAACGATCAACTCAGACATGCCTTGGGCCGGAAATTTTTTCAGCTAGCAGGGTTTATCAGAACAACAGTTTAGATAAGCTTTTTATCAGTCGATACTAGGCCTAGCATTTTGATTAGGTTATTTTTCTTTCAGCCGTGGCATCAACTCGACTAGATTGCAGGGGCGGTGGCGGTAATCTAATTGCTGATTGATCAATTTATCCCAAGCGTCAGCGCAGGCGCCTGAAGAGCCGGGCAAGCAGAACAGGTAACAACCGTTAGCAACGCCAGCAGTAGTTCTTGATTGCAGGGTGGAGGTTGATATCGATTCAAACGATAAGACGCGGAACATTTCACCGAACCCTTGGATTTCCTTATCAAATAACGGCGTGATCGCTTCAGGCGTGCCGTCACGCCCGGTGACACCAGTGCCACCAGTGGTCAATATGACATCGACAGCAGGGTCAGCAATCCAACCTGATACGGTTGCGCGTATCTGATAAATGTCATCACGGTTTATCGCCTTTTCATGTAGGTTATGACCTGCCTTTTGTAACCGTGCTACCAATAATTTTCCAGACTTGTCCTGATCTTCACCACGGCTGTCTGATACCGTTAGTACGGCAATAGAAAGTGCTTTGAAATCTCGCTTTTGATCAATCATGAAAGGGACACTGTCTCCAAGCCAAATAGGGTTTGTAAATTCGCTCGTACAAAACGTAAGGCTACGAGCAGATTGATAGAACAATAGATTATATCGATTAATGCAGGGTTTGGTGAAAAAGAATAGACTAAGCACAGTTCATTTTCTTATAAACAGCATGATGATTGAATTATTTGCAGAGCCTTTCGACCCCTGGTCTTGGCTACAAAATTACCAACAGGCCCAATCCATCACGGCTGCATCTGCGGTTGGCCATAAGGTGGGCGCTACCAGCGTGTTTGTCGGCACTATGCGTGATTTTAACGAGGGTGATGATGTCCAGAGTATGGTCTTAGAGCATTATCCAGGTATGACTGAAAAGCATCTGACAGCGATTGCAGACGATGCTATGGAACAATGGGATATCGAAGATATTGCGATCGCACATCGCTATGGTGAGGTTTTTCCAGGAGATACCTTGGTTTGTATTGTGGTCTGGTCATCTCACCGTAAAGCAGCTTATGAGGCCAATCGTAGGGTCATGGAAGATCTAAAATCGAAGGCACCGTTCTGGAAAAAAGAAACCTTGAGCGAAGGACATCGCTGGGTAGCAAAGAATACAAAAGGTTATTAAGGCCTCCTCATGTACATTTTCCTTTGGCTGATTGGCCTAAGCCTAGCGTTGTATTTGGTTAGTGCGGCGATACTCACCTTGTTTCAACGTAACTTTATTTATTGGCCTACAGCTGCCGTGCAGCGTAATGATGCGATTAGCAGCTTTAGTTTAGAAAGTGATGATGCACAGTTACAGATCTGGCAGATTAATCCGGGGCAGAAGCAGGCAATTATCTACTTTGGTGGGAATTGTGAAAAAGTTGCGTTCAAGGCCGAGTGTTGGCAGAGCTTATTCCCAAATCATACGATCTATCTGAACGAATACCGTGGCTATGGCGAAAGCACGGGTAAGCCAAAGCAAGTGCAGCTCTATCAAGATGCGCTCAACTTATATGATGCTTTAGCACCTAAGCATCAAAGCGTCGATGTCATAGGGCGTAGTCTGGGAGCAGCTATGGCAATCTACTTAGCTGCTCATCGCCAGCTTGGTCGCCTTGTCTTAGTTACTCCATTTGATAGTTTGCTGCATTTGGTGCAGCGCATGTATTGGATTTTTCCAGTACGTTTAATGCTTAAGGAATGTTACCCATCGATAGATTTTGCCGCCAAGGTGACTGTGCCGACCTTAGTTGTGATTGCGGACAAAGATAAGATTGTGCCACCACGCCATGCTTGGCGACTATTAGAAGCCCTACCTAGTGCCTTGCGCCAAAGTGTAGTGCTTGAGGGACATGGGCATAACCATTTCCATGCTGAGCCCATATATGAACAGGCGCTTTTGCGATTTTTTAATCAATCGACGTGATTTCATGGAAATACTTAACATTGGTCCTGAAGTTAGGTCTTTATGGCTGAATTTTTTACTGCTGGATGATTTATAGTGGCTCGATGTTAGTAATTAAGGCGGCTGAACTTAATTTAGCCAAAGGGCACAAATAAACGTATAGTTTTTCGGATCTTTCTTAATCTTTGCCGATGGTTTGCTGAGACAATAACCAAGTCTTGTTAGGCGTCCGTGGGTTTGGTGAAAAACGAGGCACCTGCAAATATATGTGGGGCTGGTAGCTTGAGTGGAGTTAAAGAGTAGGCATGATAGAAATAGAACAGTTAACTAAGAGATTCGGTCTTTTTACTGCAGTAGATGGTATTTCTTTTGATGTTGAACCAGGTCAGGTGCTGGGATTTTTAGGTCCTAATGGTGCCGGCAAATCAACCACGATGAAAATGATCACAGGCTTTTTGGCGCCGACCTCGGGTCAAGTTAGAGTTTGCGGTCATAAGGTCGAAGGCGATGCGCGTGATGCTAAGCGTGTCATGGGCTATTTGCCTGAAGGTGCGCCTAGTTATGGCGAGATGACGGTGGCTCAATTCCTCTCCTTTATTGCTGATGTTAGATTGTTGAAAGGTGCTGAGCGCAAGCAGCGTACCGATTCTGTTATCGACCAACTGAATCTACAAGCGGTGATCAATCAACCAGTAGAAACTCTATCCAAAGGTTTTAAGCGTCGTGTAGGTATGGCGCAGGCGATCCTACATGACCCACAGGTCTTGATTATGGATGAACCTACTGACGGTCTTGATCCGAACCAGAAGCATGAGGTGCGCGAGCTCATCAAGGGCATGGCTCAAGATAAGATTGTGATTATCTCAACCCATATATTAGAAGAAGTCGACGCGGTTTGTTCGCGTGCGATCATTATTGCCAGAGGCCGTATTGTTGCCGATGAAACCCCGCAAAGTTTGTTGGCTCGTTCACCCAGTGGCAAATTGGATGACGTGTTCCGCGAAATCACCTGTGCCGAGGTGCGCTCATGAATAATATTGCTATCATCTTACGACGTGAGCTCAGTGCCTATTTTGCGACACCAGTTGCTTATGTCTTTATTGTTATCTTTTTAGTCTTAAGTGGTGCTTTAACCTTTCACCTAGGTGGGTTTTATGAGCGTGGCCAAGCAGATTTAGCACCTTTCTTTAATTTTCATCCTTGGCTTTACTTGTTTTTGGTACCTGCCATTTCTATGCGTCTATGGGCTGAGGAACGTAAGTCCGGCAATATTGAATTGCTACTAACTTTGCCAATCACCATGGCAGAAGCGGTGGTTGGTAAGTTCTTAGCAGCTTGGTTATTTACTGGTATCGCCTTGGTCTTAACCTTCCCACTTTGGATTAGTGTCAATTACTTGGGTGATCCAGATAACGGCGTTATCTTGGCGGCCTATATCGGTAGCATGTTAATGGCTGGTGGTTTCCTTGCGATTGGTGCCTGTATCTCGGCAACGACTAAGAATCAGGTTATTGCCTTTATTATTAGTGTCGTCATTTGTTTTGCTTTTCTGCTCAGCGGGTTTTCTATTGTCTTAGATTTCTTCCGTGCATGGGCGCCACAGATGGTAGTGGATGCGATCGCTTCACTCAGTTTCCTTACTCATTTCTCTTCGATCAGCAAAGGTGTGATTGATCTACGAGATATTATTTACTTCATTAGTTTGATTGCGTTCTGGCTGTATGCCAATACCGTGGTCATTGAACTGAAAAAAGCGAGTTAAGTGTGAAATCTAAAAATGCAAAAACCATAGGCTATGCCGGCTTAGCACTACTTGCAGTCTTGTTTGTTGTGGTCAATATGGTCAGCAACAAGCTGTTTCAAGGTACCCGTGTCGATCTGACCGAGAATCAGTTATATACCTTATCGCCAGGGACTTTGAATATTGTCAGTAATATTCAAGAGCCGATTACTTTGTATTACTTCTTCTCTGATCAAGCGACTGAGAATGTGCCACAGCTGCGTACATATGCCACCCGTGTGCGTGAGTTATTAAGTGAGTATGCGCAGTTATCAAATGGCAAGATTACGCTGAAGACGATTGACCCAATTCCTTATTCTGAAGAAGAAGATCAAGCGACTGAGTTTGGCTTACAAGGTATCCCTGTAGATGCCTCAGGTAAGAGTATCTACTTCGGTTTGGCCGGTAGTAATTCAGTGGGTGACGCTGAAGTCATTGCCTTTTTTCAGCCGAATAAAGAACAGTTCTTAGAATATGATGTCAGTAAGCTGATTTACAGCCTGCAAAATACTAAGAAGCCAGTGGTTGGATTAATCTCACGCCTGCCAATGTTTTCTTCCTTTGATGTTGAGACTCAGCGCATTCGTGATCCATGGGTGATCTCAACACAACTGCAGCAGTTCTTTGATGTCCGTAGTATTGATTTTGCAGCTACCGAGTTTGATCAAGATCTGGAATTATTGATTGTGGTGCAGCCGCGTGATTTCAGTCAAGACACGCTATATGCCATCGACCAATATGTTATGCAGGGCGGTAATCTTTTAGTCTTTGTTGACCCTTATGCCGAGGCCGATGTGCCGATAATGCAGCAGGATTCACCAATAGAGGCAGCGGGTGCCCGTAGTTCTAACTTGCAAGCCTTACTGGGCCCTTGGGGTATCGAGTTCACTCCGGCAGAGGTCGTGGGTGATCGTAAATACGCCTTAACAATTGACACAGGTGATGGCAAGCAGGAAAGACATTACGCTATTTTGGGTCTGGATAAGATGGCCTTCAACGCTGCTGAAAGTAGTACTGCTGGTCTTGATTTCATCACCATGGCTATAGCGGGGCATGTGCGGCCAAAAGTTGATGCAGATATTGGTTTTACACCATTGATTACGGCCAGTAATGAATCTGCATTATTTGAAACGAGCAAGTTTCGTTTCCTACCTAAGGTCAGTGCCTTAGCCGAGGACTTTCAGCCTAGCGGTGAAGAATATACATTGGCAGCACACTTCCAACTACGTCCAAGCACAGCCTTTCCACAGGGTGCACCTAGTGCCGATGCAAAACAGCAAACGCATCTAACGCAAAGCCCGGAAGAGGTGAATATTGTCGTCGTCACTGACGCCGATATGTTGGCTGACCGTATGTGGGTCAAGGTGCAAAATATGTTTGGCCAGAAGATTACTGAGCCTTGGGCTTCTAATGGTGATTTTACAATTAACCTAGTAGATAACCTGTTGGGTAGCAATGACCTGATCAGTGTGCGTGGCCGTGCGGCAGCAACTAAACCTTTTACTTTGGTAGAAGAGCTAAGGCGTGAAGCAGATGATCAGTTCCGTGTACAAGAACAGGCCTTACAAACAAGACTACGCGAGACCGAGCAAAAGATTGCTTCACTGCAATCACAACGTAGTGATGACGGTCAGGTACTATTGAGTCCAGAGCAAAGTCAGGCGATTGCACGCTTCCAAGCAGAGCAGCTAGATGTCAGAAAACAACTGCGCCGAGTACGGCATGAGCTCGACAAGAATATTCGCAGCCTAGGTTCTCAGTTGAAGGCGATTAATATTGGCTTGGTGCCAGCCTTGATTACCTTAATCGCTTTGATTATCTCTGTCGTACGTCTACGTAGACGTACCCGTCGAGATTAATCTCAGAATTAACCGTGAGTTCTAAAGCATGAGTCTAAAAACCTTACTTGCCCTATTGCTACTTTCAGTAGTCGGTGCAGCCGCCTATTGGTCAACTGATAATAAGGATGATATCAATGCGGCCGCTCAGGTGGGTGGCTTATTGATGCCTGGCTTGATGGCAGATTTAAATCAAGTTGATCGTATTCACTTACAAGCTGCAGGTAATCAAACTATAGCTACCTTAGTACGATCAGAGCAGGGTTGGGGCGTATTAGAAAAAGGTTACTTTCCTGCTGATGTAAGCAAGATCAGGGCAACGGTATTGGCCTTGGCTGAGGCCTATATTGTTGAAGAAAAGACTTCAAACCCAGAGCTCTATACACGCCTAGGCGTGGAAGAGATTACGGCTAGTGATGCTAGCGGTATGCAGATGACAGTGTCTACAGCAGAGCAGGCGCATAGGCTGATTGTTGGTAAACCTGGGCCACAAATGAATCGCTCACGTTATGTGCGTCTGCAGGCTGAGGCAACGACCTGGTTGATCGATCGTAAGATCGACGTGCAATACGATGTTGCCTATTGGCTACGTAAAGATCTATTCAGTGTTGAAGCCAGTGAATTGACTGCACTCACGGTGCAGGTGCCGGGTGGGCGCGCTATGAAGTTGGTACGTAAAATGGCTAAGCATGATCATAGCCAACATGCCGAGCATGCCTCATCGATGATGAGTAACGAGTTTGAGAGTGGATTTATCTTGGCCAATCCAAGTCAGCCCGACGCGCAGGTAGTCGATGCAGAGCTACAACAGATGGTCAATGCTCTATCTTCCTTTCAGTTGTTAGATGTTGAACCTGCAGTAGCAGCCACTAAGTTGAAGCCAACGATGCAAGCTGAGTTTTATTTGCTACGTGATATTAAGCTCAAACTGTCAGGTTATGAGAGTGAAAAAGACAAGTATATAAAAATTGAGGCTAGTGTGTCGGCAGGGGCTGATACTGCAGCGAAAGACTGGGTGTCTGATATCAATGCACGGGTGCAAGGCTGGTTATTTAAGATTCCTGCGGTGAGTTATGACGCTATTAATAAGCGTGAAGCGGATGTGCTTGCGATCACGGTCGATCAATTGAATTAATATTATTGATAGTAACAGCTGCTAAAAATAGTATTAAAAAGGGATCAATAAAAAAGGCTGCTAAGCAAACTTAGCAGCCTTTTTTGATGGGCTTATTTAAACTAGATAGCTGCTCTAGATTTTTTTTGCTTTCTGCGCTGCATTACCGATATAACGTGCTGGCGTTAGTGCGGCCAATTCTTCTTTAACCTCTGCTGGTAGATCTAATTTTTCGACAAACTCACGCAACACTTCAGCATTAATCTTCTTACCTCGTGTCAGTGCCTTTAATTTTTCATAGGGTTGTTCGATATGATAACGACGCATCACTGTTTGGATAGGCTCAGCCAAAACTTCCCAATTATCGTCTAAATCTTGTGCCAATTTATCGGCATCAACCTCGGTCTTACTCAAGCCTTTTGACAGTGCATTGTAGGCAATCAGGCTATGCCCATAAGCCGTACCTAAGTTACGTAATACCGTTGAATCAGATAGATCACGCTGCCAACGTGAGATTGGTAGCTTCTCAGCAAAATGTGCTGATAAGGCATTGGCGATGCCTAGGTTGCCCTCGGCATTTTCAAAATCAATCGGGTTAACTTTATGTGGCATAGTCGAAGAGCCTACTTCGTTTGCGATTAAGCGCTGCTTGAAGTAGCCAATCGAGATGTAAGACCACATATCACGAGCAAAATCGATCAGGATCGTATTGATGCGTTGTAGGTTATGGCATAACTCAGCAATGTAATCGTGTGGTTCGATCTGAGTGGTGTAAGGGTTATAGTTCAAACCTAATTGTTCGACAGTAGCACTGGCAAGGTCTTCCCAAGGGACCTGTGGATAAGCGCTAAGGTGCGCATTAAAGTTACCGACAGCACCATTTAGCTTGCCAAGGATCGCAATTGAGGCAAAGTGATCAATCTGTCCTTGTAAGCGATGTGCAACATTGGCGAATTCTTTGCCGAGAGTCGAAGGCGTTGCCGTTTGGCCATGAGTGCGACACAAAATGGGCATGTCGGCGTAGTTATGCGCCAAACTTCGTAATTCATCGAGTAGAGTGGTCTGCTTGGCAAGGATCGCGTTGCGGCCCTGTTGCAACATTAAGGCATAGGCTAGGTTGTTAATATCTTCTGAGGTACAGGCAAAGTGGAAATACTCTGAAATGGCCTCTAATTCAGCATCACCCTTGACGCTTTCTTTAAGCCAATATTCAACCGCCTTCACATCGTGGTTAGTGGTCGCCTCAATCTCTTTTACACGTGCAGCAGCAGTCTCATCAAAGTCATCGGCTAAGGCCATTAGACGAGCTTTCGCTGGCTCTGATAGGCTGGCTACATCGTCTAGGTGCTCGCTTGCGGTGAGTTGTAGCAACCAGGTTACTTCAACCTTCACACGGCTATGAATCAGACCAAACTCGCTGAAAATAGGGCGTAGGCTCGCAGTCGCTTTCGCATAACGGCCATCAATAGGGGAGATAGCGGTGAGACTGGATAGAGAGGAACTAGATAAAGTCATATCAACGGGTCCATTTTGTTTAATATTCGACACCAAATTTGGCTGTCTATCACTGTTGGCAGCTCAATTCTTAAGCAATTTGCTCGAAGCGGGCACTTTTTGCAGTAATTTTTTCGACTCAACATTATACTACAGCCCTTTTCATAAGACCTAAGAAGAACACAAGTAGGAAGCAGATGAGCACAAAATACAGAATAGAAAAAGACAGTATGGGTGAACTACAGGTGCCAGAAGACGCCTTATACGGTGCCCAGACCCAACGCGCAGTGAATAATTTCCCAATCAGTGGCCTACCAATGCCGCGTAGCTTTATCCGTGCCTTAGGCCTGATTAAGTCCGCCTGTGCTAGCGCTAACCTAGATTTAGGGTTGATCGAGCAAGCGACCGCAGACGCAATTATCGCAGCGGCCAAAACTGTTGCTAATGGTGAGGTCGATACCCATTTCCCAGTCGATGTCTTTCAGACCGGTTCAGGTACTAGCTCGAATATGAACTGTAATGAGGTGATCGCTCACCTAGCCGCCAATGCTGGCGCTAGTGATGTGCACCCAAATGATCACGTCAATATGGGGCAAAGCTCAAATGACGTCATTCCAACCGCAATTCATGTCAGTGCCAGTATTGAGATTGCTGAGCAGTTACTACCAGCACTGGATTATCTAGCCAGCACCCTACGTAGCAAGGCCGGAGAACTAGAAGGCGCGGTTAAGACTGGGCGCACACACCTAATGGATGCGATGCCAGTGACCCTAGCGCAGGAACTCAATGCCTGGGCGACACAAATTGAAAATGGTAAGGCCCGCGTATTAGCCGCCATGCCACGGCTGCTTGAGTTGGCACAGGGTGGCACCGCTGTCGGTACCGGCATCAACGCACACCCCGATTTTGCAGTGAAAGTTGCTGAGCATTTGAGCAGCCTTTCAAGTGTAGCCTTCGTTACCAAGCCGGATAAATTTGAAGCACTCAGTAGTCAAGACGCGGCAGTAGAAATGAGTGGCCAGCTAAAGACCATCGCTGTCAGTATGACTAAGATGGCCAATGATCTACGTTGGATGAATTCAGGCCCGCTGGCCGGTCTTGGTGAGATTGCATTACCCGCTTTACAACCAGGCAGTAGCATCATGCCGGGCAAGGTAAACCCTGTAATCCCAGAAGCGACTGCTATGGTTGCTGCGCAGGTCATTGGTAACGACGCCACGATTACGATTGGTGGTCAGGCCGGTAACTTCCAGCTGAATGTGATGTTGCCAGTAATCGCTTACAACTTGCTGCAAAGCATCAGCTTGTTGGCTAACTCAGCACGTCTAATGGCTGATAGTGCAATTAAAGGCTTCACTGTTAACGACGATGCATTAAACAATGCCTTAAGCCGTAACCCTATCTTAGTCACTGCGTTGAACAGCGTTATTGGCTATGAGAAGGGCGCAGCAGTAGCCAAGAAAGCCTATGCTGAAGGTATTACAGTGGTTGAATCAGCACTCGCGCTGACCGATCTATCTGAAGATGAACTACTTAAACTGCTAGACCCAGCCTTGTTAACTAAGGGTGGCATTCAAGGTCTTTAAGGCCGACTAAAGATTACAGGCTCAGTGAATGCTGAGCCTGTGACTTTTCAATTATAATGTCACTTCGATATACCACTCAGTACTGATATTTTCGAAGCCTGCTCTACTAGATGCTTTAATTTTCATTGTGATATATAAAGTTGGGATTAGAAAATAATTCATTTAATTTTTCCAATGGGGTAATTACACGCAGCCTGTAGATAGTCCGCTGGCGAACCTTAGTGGTCATGCAATTGCTAATTTGAATAATTTCTTATTCGGTAGTGCAGGTGATAACACCTTGGTGGGTACAGCAGGTGTCGATGTGATTGTTGGTGGTGAAGGTGTTGATACATTAACCGGTAATGGTGGGCTGGATATCTTTGATTACAATCATCCTGATGATGGTGATGACATCATTACTGATTTCACTGCTGGGGCTAGTGGAGACCGTCTCGATTTGATTGATTTGTTGAAAGGCTATAACAGTACTTCTACAGATGCTGACTTTGTTACTGTGACGGATGATAATGCAAATACAATTATTGGTATCGATGTTAATGGTCGGGTTGGTGGTGCCTTCTCTGCTGATCTCAGTATCAGTTTGACGGGTGTTACCGGTTATACCTTAGAAGATATGATTAATAGCGGTAATATTGTTTTATAGAAAAGTTCTGGTTTAGAGTCTAATTGCGCGAAGCTCTACTTAAGTTATGTGGAATTTCGCGCAGGCTGGCGCCAGTAGATTAAAATGATACCGGCTAAGATAATCAATGCAGCACCGATTATAGTATGCATCGCTGGCAGCTCACCCCAGAAAAAATAACCTGCTAATGTTGCCCAGAGCAAGGATGAATAAGTGAACGTACCAACTTGGCTTGCAGGCCCTATGCGATAACCTTGTGTTAAGCAGAGTTGGCCACAAGTGCCGAGTATGCCTAGCGAGATTAGCCATGGCCATTGTTCTATTGTTGGCCAATGGCTTTCACCGGTTAATAAAAATAGGCTGGAAAATAGCGTGCTAAATAGTGCAAAGTAAAACACGATGCGCGTAGCAGGTTCAGTGTTTGACATCTTACGTATCGAAACCTTGGCGAGGGCTGCAAAGGCACCTCCAGTGAGGCCGATAATACCAGCCATTTGAATGCCTGCTTGTGGGTCTAAGAAAACGATGACACCAAAGAAGCCTAAGGTGATCGCAAAAATTGTCTTGCCGTTGACCTGTTCTTTAATCCAGAGCACGGCAATAATTGGAATGAACAGTGGGACAGTCATCTTCAATAACATGGCGTTAGCCAGTTGGATGTTGGCTAAGGCATAGAAGAAGCAGAACATGGCTAATAGCCCACTACTAGCACGCAGTAGGTGTAGCTTGATTCGATCGGTCTTGAGGCCGTTGAGGCCTTTACGGTAAAGGATTGGGATTAGTACCAGTGCGCCAAAGATGTTGCGGAAGAACACCAGTTGCTGACTGCTGAAGGTTTCGCTGAGTACTTTGATCAGCATACCCATGCCGACGAAGAGTAGCTCACCGGCCATCACAAAGAGGCTGCCTAGTAGTAGTGTTTTATTTAATGGCATAAAGCAAAAACCCCGCCGAAGCGGGGTTCTTAAGAGTCTCGCTTGAGGCTTTAATTCTAAGCTGCAAGTTGACGTAGTACATAGTGCAAGATACCGCCATTCTGGTAATACTCGATTTCTTGTGGCGTATCGATACGTACCTTAGCGGTAAAGGTGATGCTGCTGCCATCTTCCTTGGTAGCAACCACTTCAACAGATTTCGCAGTGCCATTAGTTAGACCAACGATATCGATGCTTTCACGACCACTTAAGCCGATACTCTCTGCGTTCTGACCTGCTTCATACTGTAGTGGCAAGATACCCATGCCAACTAAGTTTGAGCGGTGAATACGCTCGTAGCTTTCTGCAATAACTGCACTCACACCTAATAGGCGTGGGCCTTTTGCTGCCCAATCACGTGATGAACCACTGCCGTACTCTTTGCCTGCCAAGATGATGGTGGGAACGCTATCAGCTTGATACTGCATCGCTGCTTCAAAGATTGTTGTTTCAGTGTCTGCAGGCTGCATGCGAGTGAAGCCACCCTCAGTGCCTGGTGCCATCTTGTTACGTAAACGGATATTGGCGAAGGTGCCACGCATCATGATCTCGTGGTTACCACGACGTGAGCCATAAGAGTTGAAGTCACCTGGGTTAACACCTTTCTCTTGCAGATATTTGCCTGCAGGGCTGTCGGCCTTAATAGAGCCAGCAGGAGAGATGTGGTCAGTGGTTACTGAGTCACCTAGGTAAGCTAGAACACGTGCACCTGTAATATCAGCCACTGGGCTGATGTCGGCAGTCATGTTTTCGAAGTATGGCGGGTTAGCGACATAAGTTGAGTCATCCCAGCTGTAAAGCTGGCTTTCTTCAACGTCTAACTTGGCCCAGTTCGCATCACCTGCAAACAGGTCTTTGTAAGACTTGGTGAACTGCTCAACGGTTAAGAAATCACGTACGGTATCGGCCACTTCTTTCTGTGTTGGCCAGATATCTTTCAAGAAGATTTCTTTACCATCATCAGTTGTTGTTAGTGGCTCGTTGTAAACGTCGATATCCATGCGACCGGCAATGGCATAAGCCACAACCAATGGTGGTGAAGCAAGGTAGTTCATCTTCACTTCGGCGTGTACACGACCTTCAAAGTTACGATTGCCTGATAGGACGGAAGTCACGGTTAGATCATTATCGATGATCGCCTTAGAGACTGGCTCAGGTAATGGGCCTGAGTTACCAATACAAGTGGTACAGCCATAACCAACTACGTGGAAACCTAAGCTCTTTAGTGGGTCGAGTAGGCCTGCATTTTCTAAGTATTCAGTAACTACCAGTGATCCTGGTGCGAGTGAAGTCTTAACCCAAGGTTTCACTTTAACGCCTAGAGCTGCTGCCTTCTTTGCAACTAAGCCTGCGCCTAACATGACATTAGGGTTAGAGGTGTTGGTGCAAGAGGTGATTGCTGCAATAACCACTGCGCCATCATTTAGTGCAAACTCACTACCGTTGTATTCAACTTGAGCAGTGCCGGTAGACTTTGTGCCACGTTCTTTTTGTAGTGCAGCGTGCGCATCTACATACATAGACTTAGAGTCACTTAGTGGTACACGATCCTGCGGACGTTTTGGTCCTGCTAGACTAGGGACTACAGTGCTCATATCGAGGCTTAAGTTCTCGCTGTATTCTGCGGTCACTGAGTTTTCGTCATTCCACATGCCCTGTGCTTTTGCATAGGCTTCAACCAGTGCGACTTGTTCTGTATCACGGCCAGAGAGTGCGAGGAAGTCGATAGTCTCTTGGTCAACTGGGAAGATGCCACAGGTAGCGCCGTACTCAGGTGCCATATTTGCGATGGTTGCGCGGTCACCTAATGGTAGGTTAGCGAGGCCTTCACCATGGAATTCAACAAACTTTCCAACTACGCCGTGCTGACGCAGGGTATCAACGATGGTTAAGACTAGATCGGTTGCTGTTGCACCTTCTGGCACTTTGCCAGTGAGTTCAAAGCCAACGACTTTTGGAATTAACATAGAGATAGGTTGACCAAGCATGGAGGCTTCAGCCTCGATGCCACCAACACCCCAACCAAGGACGCCAACGCCGTTGATCATGGTGGTGTGTGAGTCGGTACCGACTAATGTGTCTGGGTAAGCTTGAGTAGTGCCGTTATTGTCTTGTGTGAAGACAACGCGTGCTAGGTACTCTAAGTTAACCTGATGCACGATACCGGTGTCTGGTGGTACAACCTTGAAGTTAGAGAATGCCTTTTGGCCCCATTTCAAGAAGTTGTAACGCTCACGGTTACGTGAGAACTCTAGGCTAGCATTGAGATCCATTGCTTGGTCTGAACCAAACTCATCAACTTGTACTGAGTGGTCAATTACTAACTCAGCTGGCTGTAATGGATTAATCTTGTCTGGGTCACCACCAAGCTTTTTCACTGCATCACGCATAGCTGCTAGATCTACTACAGCAGGTACGCCGGTGAAATCCTGCATCAATACGCGAGCAGGGCGATAGGCGATCTCTTTTGATGGATCAGCGCTAGGGTCCCATTGGAGGATGGCTTCAATATCATTCTTATTTACGGTCTTTCCATCTTCATGACGAAGAAGGTTCTCGAGAAGAATCTTCATAGAGAATGGGAGGCGTTCTGCGCCTGCGACCTTGGTCAGTTGGAATATCTCGTATTCCTTGCCGTCTACGTTCAGAGACGCACGTGCATCGAAGCTATTACTCATAATTTTCCTCAGAAAAGATAAATTTGGAATCTTGAAGGCGCGCGATTATCGCTCATTTTGTCGACAGTTTGTAGCGTGTTAGGTCAATAAATGATCGATATGGCGTAAATATTTGGATTTTCCGACTAGGAAGTTGAGTTGAGTGCCGCCAGCTTGGCGCCATAAGACGATACTGCGTACTGCAGCCAGCAATAATGCGCGGATGGCATTACTGTGTTGGGCCTCAGTTAAAAGACTGGCTTGTCCGTGAATTATGAGCTGTGGGCGAAATGGACTGATGGTGTTCTGGTAGAGCCTAGCCAGACGTTGTAAGACATAGTCACGTTGGCTCTGTAGATCATGTATCTCACTCTGTAAAATATTTAAGGTGGTGCTGACTTGAGAGACAAGATTGGTATCGGCTAGGAACTTTTTAGTCAGTACATTTAGAGTCGCAAAGTAACGTAAACGCTCCATCGCGGTCTTATCGGTATCTTGCCCTAGGGTACTTGCAAGTACATTCAGTCCTTCTTGTAATTTGTCTACACCACCATAGACCGCTGAGTAGCTCTCTGAGTCTTCAATAAATAGGCTGTTTAAGCAGGGGTCTATAGTGGCAGCATCATAATTACCATGCCATGCAATCTGCTGCACCTGTGCTAAGCATTGTTGCATACCTGCGAGGGCTATGGTGCGGGCTTCATAATATTGGGTCATGCTTAAATCCTAATGAGATACTGTAGTGATGATTGCTGTACTCGTCTTATCTATTATTTACGTAATTGAATAACAGCTCCACCCAAGCAACGATCTTGTTCATAGAGAACGGCGAACTGTCCTGGTGTGACAGCCCGTTGGGCTTGATCAAAAGCCAATTCCCAATGGCCGCTTTCATTACGCAGCAGCTGGCAGGGTTGATGTGACTGACGGTAACGAATCTTAGCGCTACAGTGAATATTGTCACGATGATCTTCTGGATCAATCCAATGCATGTCTTCTAACTGTAGACGCTGATTAAACAGTGCCGGATGATCACTGCCTTGAGCCACGATAACTTTATTGGTTGTCATGTCCTTATCTACTACATACCAAGGTTCAGCAGAACTATTGGCACGGCCACCTATGCCTAGGCCTTGACGCTGCCCTATAGTGAAGAAGGTAGCACCTTGATGTTCACCGATGATATTGCCATCTAAGTCAACGATATCACCACGCTTGCTGGGTAAATATTGTTGTAAGAATTCACTGAATTTACGCTCACCAATAAAACAGATGCCAGTGCTGTCTTTCTTGTCATGAATAGCTAGCTCAAGATCAGCGGCAATCTGACGCACCTCAGGCTTTTCTAAGGCGCCTAGTGGCATGATCGATTTACTTAGCTGGGCTTGGTTTAAGCCATGCAAAAAATAGCTCTGGTCTTTACCTTGGTCTAAACCACAAAGTAATTGATAACGGCCATGTTGTTCTGCAATGCGTGCATAGTGTCCTGTCGCAATGCGATCGACACCTAACTGACTGGCGTACTCCAAAAAAACCTTAAACTTAATCTCGGTGTTACACAGAATGTCTGGATTGGGTGTTCGCCCAGCGCGATGTTCAGCGAGAAAGTATTCGAATACTGAGTCCCAATACTCACTAGAAAAGTTAACGGTTTTCAGTGGTATCTCGAGCTTGGCACAGACCTCTTTGGCATCGGCAAGATCTTCGGTAGCGGAGCAGTGTTCATCATCATCTTCATCCCAGTTCTTCATGAAGACGGCTTGCACATCATAGCCTTGGCGCTGTAACAGATGAGCGCAGACAGCGGAGTCGACACCACCTGATAATCCCACCACTATCGATTCTTTAGTCATGATTTACTTTATGGCTACCAGCTTTCTTTGACTTCGGTCAGTAGATCAAGGCTATAACGAATACCATTTTCGTAATCTTCTATACTTTTTAGCACTAGGGCACTGCGGCGTTGTAACTCATCTAGAGCCTCGATTTCAGCACGTGTCATCCAACAGGCCTCAATAATACCGTGGTCTAGTTCTAATTCTGGGTGAAAGGTGGTTGCTTTACCGCAGAAAGTGGTACGTACAAACACACTGTCTTCTTCTGGGTGTGGCCAACGATAGATACCAACAACGGCTTCAGGCTGGTAATCCCATGCAGTTTCTTCCAATGTCTCGCGGACAGAAGCCTGAATAAAGGTCTCATTAATCTCCCAATGCCCCGCAGGCTGATTGTAGACCTCTAGGCCGTTAGCCATCTCTTTGACCATGAGATAAGAGCCATCTTTTTCGATAACGGCTGCAACGGTGATATGTGAGCTGTAGGGCATGACTGCTTGGTACCTCTTGAAAAGGGGCGTTATTAATTGCTTCTGCCTTAATTTCGCCGATTTGTATAGTTCAATCTTAGATATATGGGTTTTTTACAGGCCTTCTGTTATTTTCATATCTAGCGGTCTATATTTAGTCATAATTCATAGCCGTATAATACTCGAATTAGTGAACATGGCGTATAAATTGAATGTCTACAGATAAAGATCATCAACACGGTGATGATGGAGTTGCAGTAGAAGAGGCTCCTCCAAAACTAAAACAACCACCGATGTATAAAGTTTTGTTGCTTAATGATGACTACACTCCAATGGAGTTTGTAGTTCATATTTTGGAGAATTTTTTTCGTATGAACCGTGAGCAAGCAACGCGTGTCATGCTGAATGTGCATACCCATGGCAAAGGTATTTGTGGAACATATACGCACGAAGTAGCCGAGACCAAAGTGGCGCAGGTAAACGAATACTCACGTCAGAATAGTCATCCTCTTTTATGCGATATGGAAGAAGCATAAAGCGATCAATGAGAGCAAATTAATGTTAGCAAAAGAACTGGAACAAACACTGAATAACGCGTTTAAACGAGCGCGTGAGAAACGGCATGAATTTATGACGGTGGAGCACTTGCTGCTGGCACTGTTGGATAATGATTCAGCTCTAGACGTGTTGCGTGCCTGTGGCGCTAAGATAGATTCGTTGAGTCAGCAACTCGCTGTCTTTATTGAAGATAACACACCGTTATTAGATGCAGATGAAGAGCGTGATACTTCGCCAACATTAGGTTTTCAGCGTGTATTACAGCGTGCAGTATTTCACGTGCAGTCTGCTGGAAATAAAGAAGTGACCGGTGCGAATGTCTTGGTTGCGATATTTGGTGAGCAAGAGAGTCAGGCTGTCTTTTTATTGAGTCAGAATGATGTCGTGCGTTTGGACGTGCTGAACTACATCTCACATGGCATTTCGAATATGGCTGATGATGCGCAAGAAGGTGTATCGCAGGAGGGTGGTGAGCAACAGCAAGCCGAAGGTGAAGGTGAGTTGTCACCATTAGAACAGTTTGCAACCAACCTTAATAAGCGTGCTAAAGAAGGCAGGATAGATCCGTTAGTCGGGCGTCAATATGAGGTTGAGAGGGCCATCCAAATTCTCTGTCGACGCCGTAAGAATAATCCACTGTTAGTAGGTGAAGCCGGTGTTGGTAAGACCGCTATTGCTGAAGGCTTGGCGCGTAAGATTGTTGATCAAGACATTCCAGAAGTATTACAAGACAGTACGATTTATTCACTTGATTTGGGCGCCTTGGTTGCAGGGACTAAATACCGTGGTGATTTTGAGAAGCGCTTAAAAGGTGTTCTAAAGCAGCTTGCAGATGAGCCGAGTGCAGTACTCTTTATCGATGAGATTCATACAATTATTGGCGCTGGTGCAGCGTCAGGTGGTGTTATGGATGCCTCAAACCTGATTAAGCCAGCATTGTCATCATCTGAGTTAAAGTGCATGGGTTCAACGACTTATCAAGAATATCGCGGTATTTTTGAGAAGGATAAAGCCTTAGCGCGTCGTTTCCAAAAGATCGAAGTGGCTGAGCCTAGTGTGAATGAGACCTTTACTATCTTGAAAGGTCTGCGTAGCCAATATGAAGAACATCACCAAGTTAAATATACCGATAAGGCTTTGAAGTCTGCAGCAGAGTTATCGGCACGTTATATCTCTGATCGTTTCTTGCCCGATAAGGCGATTGATGTGATCGATGAGGCGGGTGCTGCTTTGATGCTGAAACCGACTGCAAGCCGCAAGAAAACAATATCAGTAAAAGACATTGAAAGTATCGTGTCGAAAATTGCACGTATTCCTTCGAAGCAGGTTTCGAATAGTGATAATGAAATCCTACGTCAGTTAGATCGTAATCTTAAGCTAGTAGTGTACGGTCAGGACGATGCAATCGATACCTTGTCGACTGCAATCAAGATGTCACGTTCTGGATTAGGTGATGCCGACCGACCTATTGGTTCATTCCTATTCACTGGCCCAACTGGTGTCGGTAAGACTGAGGTTACACGTCAGTTAGCAATGGCTTTAGGGATCGATTTGGTACGCTTTGATATGTCGGAATATATGGAACGCCATACTGTATCTCGCCTTATTGGTGCGCCTCCAGGCTATGTTGGCTTTGATCAAGGTGGCCTGCTTACCGATGCCATTCTGAAGGCACCGCATTGTGTCTTACTACTGGATGAGATCGAGAAAGCGCACCCAGACTTATTCAATCTGTTACTACAAGTGATGGATCATGGCACCTTGACCGATTCGAATGGACGTCAGATTGATTTCCGTAATGTCATTATCGTGATGACGAGTAATGCTGGTGCACAAGAGATTGCACGTTCAACTGTTGGCTTTACTCAGCAAGATCATAGTAGTGATGGTATGGAGGTGATTAAGCGTTTGTTCACACCTGAGTTTAGAAACCGTTTGGATGGCATTATTCAATTTAGTGAGTTAGGTAAAGAAGTTATTGCTAATGTCGTAGATAAGTTTATTGCGCAGTTGGAAAGTCAGCTGGCAGATAAGCGAGTTGAGATTACAGTAGACGAAGATGCTCGCGAATGGATTGGTAAACGTGGTTATGATGCACAGATGGGGGCTAGACCGATGGCCCGCGTGATTCAGGACTACATCAAGCGGCCATTGTCTGAAGAAATACTATTTGGCGCGCTGAGTAAGGGCGGCCGAGTGAAAGTGATCTTGCGCGAAGATGAATTAGCCTTAGAAGTTGAAGAAACCGTCTAAGTCTTATTTAGCTTAACGCGCTCGATAAGTGATTCTACCCTTGGTTAGGTCGTAAGGCGTTAATTCAACAGTCACCTTGTCGCCAGTTAAAATGCGGATATAATGCTTACGCATACGTCCAGATATGTGGGCTGTAACCACATGTCCGTTTTCTAACTCCACGCGGAACATGGTGTTAGGGAGGGTTTCGGTTATCGTCCCTTCCATTTCAATGTGATCTTCTTTGGCCATATCTCATCTATAAAGTTTGTTAAAACGGCGTCATTATCGTTAACTCCCGTGATAACACAAGCGTTTTCTAACGCGTTACATAAAACAACAATCAACGAGAACTAAATATGCAATTTGCTTTTGTCTATCCCGGTCAAGGCTCACAATCAGTCGGAATGCTATCTGAGCTAGCCGCTAGCTACCCTCAAGTACAGCAAGCATTCGAGGAAGTTTCTGATGTAATCAAGGTAAATCTGTGGAAGATGGTTGTTGATGGCCCCGCTGAGGACTTAAATCAGACTAAGAACACACAACCTGCATTATTAGCTGCGAGTTATGCCTTGTCACAGATCTGGCAAAGTAATACCTCGGCACAACCAGTGCTCAGTGCGGGTCACAGTTTTGGTGAGATTTCAGCGATCAGCTGCGGTTCAGCCCTGTCTTTTGCCGATGCTGCTTCTATTGCCAGACGTCGAGGTGAGCTGATGCAGTCAGCCGTGGCTGTTGGTGCGGGAGCAATGGCAGCGATTCTTGGCCTAGAAGATGCTAAGTTGGAACAGTTATGTAGCACTGTTAATAAAGAGGGCGCAATTGTTGAGGCGGTTAACTATAATGCGCCAGGACAGGTGGTTGTTGCGGGTCATACTGCGGCTGTAGACGCTCTAATAGAGCTAGCGAAAGAGCAGGGTGCAAAACGTGCCTTGAAACTACCGGTAAGTGTGCCAGCGCATTCGATCTTAATGCGTCCTGCAGCTGAAGCCTTTGTTAGTGTATTAGATCAGGTGCAGTGGTCTTTGCCGACAGTTCCAGTCATTCAGAATGCTAGTTTAGTCGTGGCGGCGGATATCGATGCATTGAAGGCAGCATTGATTGAGCAGTTATATAGTCCAGTACCTTGGGTTAAGACGATAGCTGCAATAAAACAAAGTGGGGCAGAGCTGGTGATTGAGTTAGGCCCGGGGAAGGTACTGACAGGCCTCGCTAAACGAATTGATAAGACATTACAGTCGGTCTGCGTGTTTGATAATGCTTCATTAGAACAAGCGATGACTCTTTCAGGGGAATAAGAATGCAAGATAAAGTAGCTTTAATTAGTGGTGCTAGCCGTGGAATTGGTAAGGCTATTGCCCTAGAACTCGGTGCCTCAGGTGCCAAGGTGATTGGTACGGCAACTAGTGAAGCTGGTGCGCAGGCTATCAGTGACTACCTCAAGGTAGCTGGTATTTCTGGTTGTGGCATGGTTTTAGATGTGCGCAGTGAGGAGTCTATCGCTGATTGTATAAAACAGATTACGACAGATCATGGTGTGATTGAAATCTTAGTAAATAATGCCGGAGTAACCCGTGACCAATTGCTCATGCGGATGAAGACAGAGGATTGGGAAGAGGTCTTCACAACTAATCTGCGTTCTGTGTTCTTACTCAGTAAGGCCTGTGTGCGTGGCATGATGAAGGCTAAATTTGGCCGTATTATTAATATTTCATCGGTGGTTGGTGCCACCGGCAATGCTGGCCAAACGAATTATGCTGCGACTAAAGCGGGCATGGTTGGCTTTACTAAATCATTGGCACGTGAAGTGGCAAGTAAAAATGTTACGGTGAATGCGGTCGCTCCAGGCTTTATTGCGACAGATATGACGGCTGAATTGAACGATGATCAGCGCGCTCATATCACGGATAGTATTCCGATGGGACGCATGGGAGAGCCTGCTGATATTGCTAAAGCGGTTCGTTACCTGGCTTCTGATGATGCCAATTATGTAACTGGACATACCTTGCATGTAAACGGTGGCATGCATATGGAATAAAGTGACTTCCTATTTTTAGCTTTAACAATTAGCTATAAATTACTGATTATAAACATTTTTATTATAAATAAATTCTGTTATTGCTGGAGGCTTAAATAGGGTTCTGGGGCCGCGCTATTAATTTGTAGATTGCGGTTTCACTTTTCTCTACAATGACGACCCTTCTGCATGTGGCAAAATTAAATTCGAGGAAAATTAAGATGAGCGATATCGAAGCACGCGTTAAACAAATCGTGGTTGAGCAGTTGGGTGTTAGTGAAGAAGAAGTAACTTCAACGGCATCATTTGTTGATGACCTAGGTGCAGACTCACTAGACACTGTTGAGTTAGTCATGGCGTTAGAAGAGGAATTTGATTGTGAAATTCCTGATGAAGATGCAGAAAAGATTACAACCGTTAAGCAAGCACTAGATTACGTCAACGCAAACAAGTAGACGGCATCTAGAGTTATATTCATTCGGTAAGTGGTTTTTATAATCGAATCCACTTAAATAAAGACTAAATTAAATTATCCTGGTATCTACGTTCAGTGAAAGATAGAAGAGTAGTTGTAACCGGACTTGGGATCGTTTCTCCTGTGGGCTCAACTGTTGAGACTGCATGGCAAAACATCTGTGCCGGAAAAAGTGGTATAGCAAAGATTGAGGCTTTTGATGCTTCAGAATTTTCTGTACAGATTTCAGGCCCAGTCCAGGGTTTTAATGTGGACGATTACATTCCGAAGAAAGAACAGCGGAAGATGGACCCGTTCATTCATTATGGCATTGGTGCGGGTGTGCAAGCGATCAAAGATTCAGGATTGGTTGTCACCGAAGAAAATGCAGAACGCATCGGTGTAGCGATTGGATCCGGTATTGGTGGTCTGCCAGGCATTGAGAAGAGCTACGGCACTTTTTTGAAGTCAGGGCCACGTAAGATCTCTCCATTCTTCGTGCCTTCGAATATTGTCAATATGGTCTCTGGTAATTTATCGATCATGTATGGTTTTAAAGGACCTAATATTTCTATCGTTTCAGCTTGTACGACAGGTACGCATAACATCGGTGACGCGGCTAGAATGATTGCCTATGGTGATGTCGATGCAATGGTTGCAGGTGGTGCAGAAATGGCGACCTGTCCTCTCGGTATCGGTGGCTTTGCCTCAGCACGTGCACTTTGTTCTTCACATAACGATGACCCAACCACAGCGAGTCGTCCTTGGGATCTAAACCGTGATGGTTTTGTGCTAGGTGATGGTGCTGGTTGTCTGGTACTGGAAGAATATGAGCATGCCAAGAAGCGTGGCGCTAAGATTTACTGTGAAATTGTAGGTTATGGCATGAGCAGTGATGCACATCATATGACACAACCGGCAGCGGGTGGTCTAGGTGCAGCACGATGCATGGCTAATGCATTTAAAGATGCGGGTATTAATCCGGATCAAATTGATTACATCAATGCACACGGTACCTCTACTCCAGCGGGTGATTCTGCTGAAACAGATGGTGTGAAGGCTGCCTTAGGCGATCATGCCTACAAGGTGGCGGTGAGCTCGACAAAATCAATGACAGGGCATCTGCTGGGTGCTGCTGGTGGTATTGAGGCACTGTTTACTGTGCTTGCTATACACGATCAAGTTTTACCACCAACGATCAACTACGACACACCAGATCCCGCTTGTGATCTAGATTATGTGCCTAATGTTGCTCGTGATGCGAAGATCGATTACGCCATTTCTAATTCCTTTGGATTTGGTGGCACTAACGGTACGGTTGCGTTTAAGCGTATCTAAAGTGAGTACTATCTGTGCGTGGGAATTGTATTTCCCACGCGCGATTTCCCCTGCTGCTGTGCTAACCTAGCGTCTATGCTAGTTAACGGTATCCCACAAACAAATATTGCGCTCAGTGATCGCGGTCTGCTGTACGGCGATGGTGTGTTCGAAACTTTTCTCTGTGAGCGTGGGCGGCCACTCTTATTTGAACTGCATGTGCAGCGATTGCAACGGGGTTGTCAGCGACTTTCTCTGAGCTTGCAAGACGCTGATGTGATACGTCAGGAGATCGAACAGGTAGCGGCAAACAAAGATTGTGTCATACGTGTCAGTGTGACGCGTGGTGAGCGGGTGCGTGGCTATCGTTACGAGCGTACTGATAGCAGTTTTAATCGCATTGTGATGGTGGATGATCATCGCCCCAGCCCCAAGACAAACTACCAACAAGGTATTGCACTTTATCTATGTCAGCATCGATTGCCACGGCAGTCCACCTTAGCGGGTATTAAGCACTTAAATCGACTGGATCAAGTATTAGCACGTAGTGAATGGGATCGTGAATATGCTGAAGGCTTACTATTAGATGACCTTGGTGCGGTGATCGAAGGCTGTATGAGCAATCTGTTTGTCTTACGCGATAATATATGGATGACGCCTGATCTGAGTAGCAGTGGTGTTGACGGTGTCATGCGTGAGTATCTACTCGAGATAGCTAGTGAGTGTGGTCAAACATGTCAGGTGGCCAATCTTCAGTTAGCTGATTTGCTACAAGCAGAGGCTATGTTTCTCTGCAATAGTGTTATTGGTATTTGGCCTGTGCGTAGCTTCCAGCAGCAGCAATATGACAGCGTGATAAAAGCGCAGCCATTTATGCAACACTTACATGAGAAGCTTTCCATCCTTTATCCTATAGGCCCATGAAGCAAAATTTTTTCTCGGCCTTGGTGCTTTCTCTTTTTGCGTTACTGTTAAGTGGTATTGCTTTGTATGGTGGCTGTCGTCACCTGCTTTTTACAGCCCTAGATGAAGATGCATTGGGCCTCAAATTTAGTATTTCAAAGGGCGATAATTTAAAACAAATTGCTCATCAGCTTTCAGAAAAAGAACTGATTAGAAGTGTGTTTGTATTCGAGATCTATGCGCGCCTGCGTGGTCTTGAGGATCAATTACAATCCGGTGAGTACAGTTTAACAGCTGCGATGAGTAGTGATCAGATTTTGATGCGCTTAGTCAACGGTGAAGTAATTCGTTATAAAATCACTGTGCCAGAAGGTAAGCGCTTTGCTGATTTCTGGCAACAACTTCGACAACACCCAAATATTATTTCTGCCTTAGCAAATCCGGCAGCACTAGCGCAGGAGCTCGGTTTAAGTGATGTAAGTCAATTAGAGGGTCAGTTTCTGCCAGAAACCTTTAGTTTTATCGCTGGGACCCAAGATCGTCAAATTTTTACCCAGAGTTATCAGTTGATGCAGCGCTACGTTAATCAGCAATGGCAGCAATTTGGTAAGCAATCATTTCTGAACTCACCACAAGAGGTGCTGGTTCTAGCCTCTATAATCGAGAAAGAGACTGGGTTACTTGCAGAGCAGCCACGAATTGCAGGTGTGTTTTTAAATCGGTTACAGCGTGGTATGCGACTACAGACAGACCCGACGGTTATCTATGGTCTAGGTGATGAATACCAAGGTGATATTACATATGAGCATTTGCGTCGTGATACACCATATAACACCTATACTCGGTTTGGGCTGCCGCCGACACCGATTGCGTTGCCAGGGCGTCATGCGATTGATGCAGTCTTGCAACCACAGCGGCATCAAGAGCTATACTTTGTTTCTAGAGGAGATGGCAGCCATGTCTTCTCAAAAAGCTATCAACAGCATCAAGAAGCTGTTAACGAATATCAACTAAAGAGAAGGTAATGTCGGCTTGTTTCATCACATTTGAAGGTATCGAAGGTGCGGGTAAAACGACCCATATGCAATTTGCTCGTAGCTATCTGGAAAAGCAGGGTGTGGCTGTAGTACAGACACGAGAGCCGGGTGGTACCGAGTTAGGTGAACGTATTCGAGACTTATTATTGGATGATAATCTCCCAGCTATGGCGGCTAAAACTGAATTAATGTTGATGTTTGCAGCACGCGTGGAGCATATAGATAAAGTGATTCAACCTGCATTAGCGCAGGGGCAGTGGGTCTTGAGTGATCGATTTTATGATGCCAGCTATGCCTATCAAGGTTATGGCCGTGGTATGGATCTAACGCTTATTGATCAATTAAAGGCGTTTTCTGTAGGCAATCTTAAGCCGGATTTAAGCCTGCTTTTTAATCTTGACCTTGAAACGAGTGCAGCGCGTGTCACAGGACGTGGTAAGGCCGATCGTTTTGAACAAGAGCAAGCCAATTTCTTTTCTAAAGTGCGTGCTGGTTATTTGGCCTTAGCAAAAGAAGAGCCTACACGTATACAAATACTCGATGCATGCCAAACAATAGCTGAAGTTCAACAGGGAATAGAGGTACATCTGGCTGCTTTATTGGAAGTAAAAGGCTGATGCAAACCCCTTTATATCCATGGCAAGAATCACAATGGCAACAGTTTCTGCAGCGCATGCAAGCAGATACATTGGCGCATGCTATTTTGCTAACCGGTGTACGTGGCATTGGAAAATTACATTTTGCGCAAGCCTTAGTGGCGTCTAATTTTTGCTTACAACCTGATCCGGCAGGCTTTGCCTGTAAGCAATGTAAAAACTGTCATCTATTTGCAGCCGATACCTATCCAGATTTTATTTTCTTACAGCCGAGTGAAGAAAGTAATACGATCGCCGTGGATGAGGTACGTGGGTTAATCGGGAAGCTAGCCCTGACAAGACACTTTGATCGTAAAAAGATCGCATTGATTCAACATGCTGACCGGATGAATGCGAATGCTGCTAATGCGCTATTGAAAACCTTGGAAGAGCCACCAGCTGAGACGATACTAATCTTGCTGACAGATAAACCTCAAGCATTACCAGCTACTATTCGTAGTCGATGTCAACAAACCAGTCTGAATCTACCTGATGAGACTGAGGCCTTGGCTTGGCTACAGAGTCAAAATACCACTACACGTTGGGAATCGTTGCTTAAGCTAGCACAGGGTGCGCCACTGGCCGCTTTGGACTTAGTGCAAAGTGACTTGATCGAACAGAGACATTTAGTTGTGGCCAGTAGTCTGAAGTTGTTTGAAGGGCAGGCTACTGTGGCGTTGCTGTCATCTGAGTTAGAGTCTATTCCGGTACCGCAGATATTGGCTTGGTTACAATGTGTGGTGGCTGATTTGATGAGAATTAAGGCAATGGACAATCCTCCTAGCTTAGAAAACCCTGATTTTTATCGTCACCTATTAGCACTTGCCCCACGAATGACAGTCCTATCATTACAGCAGTTATGGGGGTTTCTACTGCAGCGAAGTCGTATCTTTGATGCAAGTTTAAATCGTCGTTTATTTATCGAGGATGTATTAATACAATGTCGTACATGCAATAAGTTGACGCGTTAATTGGATGCATGAGAGCTTTATGTGTTCGAGTCGATCTATATGAAGGTTTGCATAGATAGTATGTGCTGTTTCAGAATATGTTATCTATAATTAGGATGTCATGTGTCTATCTAAAGTTAACAGTTATTTGCAGGACTATGTTGAAACCCGCTTAGCGAAAATAGCTGTTATAGGTCTGCTGGCTATGCCGATGTTGCATCTATGCTGGCAATTTCTACAGGATGAGTTAGGCGCTAATCCGATCGAGGAAATCACTCACCAGTCTGGTAACTGGGCCTTAACCTTATTACTTGCAACCTTAAGTGTAAGTCCTTTACGCCATTTATTTGGACTACATCTGCTACAAAGCTATCGGCGGATCTTAGGTCTGTCTACATTTGCCTATGGCTGTTTTCACTTCAGTATCTATTTATTCCTAGACCAATTCTTTGACTGGCCTGCAATCGCTGAAGATATCTTAGAGCGGCCTTATATCACTCTGGGGATGATGGCACTCATACTCATGCTACCACTGGCTTTGACCTCTACTAATGCGATGCAGCGCCGGTTGCAGCAGCGCTGGAATCAGTTGCACCGCTTGACCTATGTGATTGCGATACTCGCTGTGGTTCATTTCTGGTGGCTAGTGAAGGCCGATATTCGGGAGCCGCTATTATTTGCCACGATACTGCTAGGCCTATTAGGTTACCGCTATTTTGTCAGGTTACGGGCAAAATAGCGTAGAATATGTCGTATAGCACTTCACGGTTTAGCCTTACTATGACTCTGATCGTGCGACCTTATTTATTGTTTAGAGCGAGTTTATTATGTCTGCGAGTAACACCCCGGATGCTTCAGAGGCTATCCATCAAGATTTAGCAAAGCGTGACCTGGCTCATGTATGGCATCCCTGCACGCAGATGAAAGATCATGAAGATTTTCCAATCATCCCAATTAAAAGTGGTCAGGGTGTATGGTTGCATGACTTTGAAGGGAACCGATATCTGGATGGTATTAGTTCTTGGTGGGTTAACCTGTTTGGTCATGCCAACCCCGCTATCAGTGAGGCGATTAAGCAGCAAGCTGACACCTTAGAGCATGTTTTATTGGCGGGTTTTTCTCATGAACCAGTCATTCGCCTATCAGAACGATTAGCTCAGCTAACACCAGCAGGACTAGAGAAATGCTTCTATGCCGATAATGGTTCTTCTGCGGTAGAGGTTGCACTGAAAATGAGTTTTCACTATTTCCATAATATCGGTGAAAAGAAGAAGACAAAATTTGTAGCCTTAAAAAATTCCTATCATGGTGAAACCTTGGGTGCACTCTCAGTTGGTGATGTCGAGCTGTATAAGGAGATATATCAACCCTTGCTGCTGGACGTGATTACAGTTGAGGGAGCTGATAGCTATGATCAGTTAGCAGATGAGTCTTCGGCTGATTTTGCCGTACGCAAGTTTGCTGCCATGGAACAGTTGTTATCGCAGCAACATGATGAAATCTGTGCAGTTATTGTTGAGCCACTAGTGCAATGTGCCGGTAATATGCGGATGTACCCAGCTGAGTATTTGACACTGCTACGCGAAGCCTGTGATCGCTATGGGGTGCATTTGATAGCGGATGAGGTTGCCGTTGGTTTTGGCCGAACAGGTACACTATTTGCCTGTGAGCAGGCTGAAATTAGTCCTGACTTCATGTGCCTTTCTAAAGGTTTAACTGGGGGCTATCTACCGTTGTCAGTAGTTGTCACCAGTGAAAAGATTTACCAAGCCTTCTATGGAGAGTATGCCGGTATGAAGGCCTTTTTACACTCTCATTCCTATACTGGGAATGCCTTAGCCTGCGCCGCCGCCTTGGCGACATTAGATCAATTTGAACAGCGCGACACGATACAGGCAAATCAAAAGCTAATCGCCAAGATTAAGACCTGTGGTGAACGTTTTCGAGATCATCCCAACGTTGGCCATATTCGTCAGACAGGGATGATTTTTGCGATTGAATTGGTTGCAGATAAAACAACGCGTGAACCATTTCCTTGGCAACAGCGTCGCGGGCTGCGTGCCCACCGTTATGCCCTGGAGCAGGAGTTGTTACTACGTCCATTAGGTAATGTCATATACTTTATGCCACCTTATGTGATTACTGAGGCCGAGATAGAATGGGTATTTGATATTATGGCTAAGGCAGTCGAGGTCGCAGTGCATGATTGAACAGACTTTGCTGTCATTAAGAGTGAGGGTCTAGGATGAGATTAATCATAGCTTGTTTGTTATTTGTGGTTACTGCTGAGCTGTCTGCAGATACCTATCACTTTCGTGTGGGTGAAGAGGTAGTAGGTAATACCGGTGTTTATGTGCTGAAAGAAAACGATAATTTCTTGGCTTTGGCACAGGAGTTGCGAGTTGGTTTTAACGAGCTAGTTGAGGCTAATCGAAGTATTGATCCATGGATACCAGAGGCTGGAGAACGCATTATCATTCCAACACGCTATGTGCTACCAAATGTAGAACAAAATGGTGTGGTGGTTAATCTGGCTGAGCTTAGATTATATTATTTTCATCCGGCTGAGCCTGGCAGTGACATACGTACTGTTAGCACCTATCCAATCAGTGTAGGTAAAAGTGATCAATGGGGGACACCATTAGCAGAAACCAAGATTATTGGTAAAAGGGCAAAGCCTAATTGGTATCCGCCAAAGTCTATTCGGGCTGAGCATGAGGCTAAGAATGATCCATTACCAGCGGTGGTGCCGGCCGGCCCTGATAACCCCTTGGGGGACTATGCTTTACGCCTACAGTTGGCTGGCTATTTGATTCATGGTACCAATGTGCCTGAAGGTATTGGTATGCGTGTAACCCATGGCTGCATCCGTATGCATCCTAAGGGTATAGAGCGACTCTTTTCAGAAGTGAAGGTGAATACGCCAGTACAGATCATCAATCAACCTTATAAGGTTGGTTGGCTGAAGAATAAGCTTTATATAGAAAGCCATGCTGAAATTGAAGAGTATCAAAAAGCAGCGTCAAAAAATCTAACCCAATTTGTAAAAGCAGTGATCAAGCAAACGTCTGCTCAACAAACCTATCAAGTGGATATGGACTGGGAAGAAGGGTATGCACAGGCACGGAATAAGCGTGGTATTCCATTTTCTATTGCTACACGCCAGCTAATAGCTATGGTAAAGACCGAGTAGATTATTTCTAGCTTATAAAATAATAAAGGATAGACGAAAAAAAGGCCTCTAAAAGAGGCCTTTTTATACGCAATAAAAGCTAAAAACTACTTAGATTTCATTGTGTCATGGAACATAACGTTAGCACGACGTGTATTTGCATCAGCAGTATCCTGAGCCATAGTCGCTAATTCTACTGCTAAATCAGCAGTTTCTTGAGCGCCTAATGCCATATCCTTAGCAACAGATGCGTTATAACCGGCAGTGTTGGCTGTGCGTAGTGCTTCATTCGCAATTTCACGAACTTCATCTAGTGGGTTTGCACCACCGGCACCAGATGTAGGGCTAACAGTACAACCAGCAGCGATAACGACAGTTCCAGCTAGCGCTACGGCTTGAAGAGATTTCAATAGCTTTGCTTGCATTTCTTGACTCCAAGGTTTGTGTATCGTGGATGATACCACTTTATAATTTATTATTAGTATGAAAAATCTAGCTACTAAAGAAATCAATTAAGACCCTCTGAAAACTATATTTAATATTATGTTTTCCTTTAGTAGATAGCCCCATTCTAAGTAAATTTCTAGAAGATACCAATAGTTTTAAGTATAAATTCATCACGTTCTTTAATCTCTACATGATTTGTGGTGTCTATTGATCAGTTTGAGTCACTATTTATTCGCTGAATTGCCTGAAACATGGCCTGTTAGGCTCCAACAATGGGAATAAATTAGCGTATTATTGAGATTCAGGTAGTTGCTAGGGAGAAGCTGTGGGGGAGTTTGTTAGTGTCACTAAAGCGGCACATATTGTGGGTATTTCCATTGATCAAATGCACCAGCAGATCAATGATGGCATGTTAAGCACTGCGCGAGGCATGATTCACCTTGATGATCTGCGTCAATGTTATCCAAATATTAAGTTTGATGGTGTTGATATGGTGGCTTGGGTGAATAAAATCAAAGAGGGTTCATTAAGCCAAGGCTCAGATAAAGCCCCTAATGACATGAATCGCTCTGAGCTTGTGGCTCAATTACAAAAAGTGCGGTTAGAAATGTCTTACCAACGCAATCGCGTAAAGAAGCATGAGGAAGTGTTAGCGAGTCTGCGTCAGAGTCTACTGCACATGAAAGACCAGTCGAGTGAGCCGAATCAATTGCAAAGTCTGATTTCTTGGATCGATCGTCAGCTATAGTTATACAACAATTAACCGGGTGGCCATTGGAACTTTCGGCCGGCAAGGATGTGTAAGTGTAGGTGGAATACGGTTTGACCCGCTTCTGCACCATTGTTTACGACTAATCGAAAACAATCGGCATAACCTTCTTGTGCTGCAATTTTTGGTGCTATCTGTAATAAATGACCTAGGGTCGATTGATCACTGTTATCAGCCTGGGAAAGCATGGTGATTGGTTTTTTAGGGATCAGTAAAACATGCAGCGGTGCCTGTGCTGAGATATCTCGAAAGGCTAGACAAAGCTCGTCCTCGTAGACGATATCAGCAGGGATTTCACGTCGTATGATTTTATTGAAAATAGTTTCTTCAGTCATGGTTCCCACCTAAAAAATCAATTAACGATATGCTGAGGGTAAACTAAGATGCTTTTTTGTGAAAGCATCAAGGACGTTTGAATGCGGCTACCTTAGCTTTTCTTCTGAGCCAATTTAAGCCATTGAAAATAGCATTCTGCTGCAGTAGTGATTGCTCTATTTTCTTTTTTTGTGGGTAGTCTAGTAATAGTAGAGCTAAGACTAACGTTAACAATCCTTGTCCCGGCAGCAGCAGCATGAGTAACCCTGCAACTAGTAATATTAATCCTAGCAGGTTACGCAGTATCCGAAGCAGAATCTGTTGACTGGTGATGGGGTGCTGTGATTTTGGTTGGTGGCAAAAGTAGTCGACTGGTAACCGTGCGACGAGATAGGGAAGTAGGGCCAGGCTGATTGCTAGCATGACCAGTGAACTGACTGCGATCAGTTGTAGCCATCTGGCATATTCAGTGTAGAGATGAATGATAGTTTCAGTCATGACGCTAGCTATACTACAATTATCGATGTTTCAAGAAAAGATACGAGCATAGGCTGTATGTCTCATTACCTAAAGATGACTGATGAATGATAATTTACGCCTGCACTACCTGATACGTGCAACACTAGCTGATGCAGAGCCTTTGGCTGAAAAAATTCTTATTGAGCAGAGCGTCGAGACACCATTAAATGTGTTGAGTGACGATATCAAGGAAAACATCCTTGGTAAAATTGAGCGGCTAGAAGAGCTTGATGAGCCTGCAGGTTACTGTCTTGTGGTGTTTAGCTTTGTGGCTGCCAGCGTAGGCCGTAACTTCAATCAATTACTCAATTTATGTTTTGGTAATGTCTCCTTATACCCTGGTGTACGTCTAGTTGATATTGAATTGCCACAGAGTGTGTTGAGTAAATTTCAAGGACCACGTTTTGGTATTGAGGGGGTTCGTAAGGCGCTTGGTGTTTACCGGCGGCCTTTACTGGCCACGGCGCTTAAGCCAAAAGGTGAGAGTGACGTCTATTTTGCCGAGTTAGCCTATGCCTTTGCCAGTGGTGGTGGCGATATTATTAAAGACGATCAAAACCTAATCGCTGATTTTTCAGCATTTCAGTCACGGACGAGTAGTTGTCAACAAGCATTACAGCGGGCAGCTGATGAGAGTGCTAATCATTGTTTGTATTTCCCTTATATAGCACCGGTTTATGAGGAGCTAGAACGCCATTTTGCCTGGGTTAAAGGATTAGGTCTAAAGGGTGTTTTGTTGTCACCTCTGATTATGGGGTTGGATCATGCTCGTGGTTTAGCACGGCAGTACGATCTAATATATATGGCGCATCCAGCCTTTTCGGGCAGCTTTAGTATTCAAGCCTCACATGGCATGTCAGCTGAACTGCTTTATGGTTATCTCTATCGTTTGGCTGGAGTTGATATTTCAGTCTTTCCTAATGCTGGGGGTCGTTTCTCCTTTAGCGAGGTGGAAACGCAGGCGATTACCCGACGTTTGCGAGAGCCAATGTCAGGTATTGCTGCGGCCTTACCCTGTCCTGCGGGTGGTATGGGCTATAATGATCTAACGGCGATGGGTGAGATGTATGATGTTGACTCGGTCTTCTTACTAGGTGGCTCTTTGCTGCAATATAATGCGGATAGCAAACTAGCGACAGCGGCATTTAAGGCTAAGATTTTAGAGCGGTTTGATGAGCAGCTAGTCTCACCAGGCAAGGCTATGATGCCTTCTTCCTGTGAGGTTGGTGAGTTACAAAAACAACAGCTACAAGAGTACCTGCCATCGATAGACTTCGATTGGAAAGAGCGGCCTGCAATTGTTTATAAGAAAGCTCAGGGGCTACCATTTGCTGGTATCAAACGTAGAGAGTTGATTGGTAAGCAGGGCGAAGAGTGTTGCTTTGATCTGCGTTACTTTGAAATTGAACCAGGTGGCTATTCAAGCCTAGAACAACATCAACACAGTCATGTCATTATCGGTACACGTGGGCAGGGTGACGTGTTGCTGGCTGAGAAAAGCTATCGTTTATCGGAGGATGATGTGATTTATATTCAGCCAAATACCGCACATCAGTTGCATAATGCAGGAGATCAACCCTTTGGTTTTTACTGCATAGTGGATCGAGACAGAGACCAGCCACGAGCGATCTAGCGGTATTTATTCACCGACCGTTAGTCTTGATATGAAACAGCAGCATGTTATGAATAGCATGGAAATTTTTACTGTAAAACGTCTGCATGCACATTATGGTCTCTGGTTCTTCCTCGCTGATTGATGGCAGAGTTTGTTGACTATCGTTGAGTAAGGATTCATAGCCGACATGAGCCTCGGCAAGTGCTGTCTGACTAGATGCAGCATTGCCACAGATTAGATTAGCGCGTTGCTGCCATAGAAAGGCGAGCGTGCGTAGAGCATCACTGTTTTGTTGTGACAAAGTATCTAGAGCGCTCAGTTCGTCAGGTATTATTTTTTGCTCATTAACCGCAGCAGATTGGTAATAATGTTCAAATCTGAGCAATATTTGTTGCTCGATACGTTTGTCTGAATCACTTTGTCCACAAGCTATCATCAGTAAACAGAGGCTTATTACAACAGTGACTTGGTATAGAGAGTGCAACATATTTAGGATAATCGTTTATTTAGGTAATGCGCTGAAAATAGCACTTGCTAAAGGATATCGAGCGCGGCGGGTCGTGACAAATATTAGGCGCATTTAGGTGTCAGACGTTAAAAAACCGCCAATTCTCCATTTTTTGGCACGCACAGCGTTGCTTAATTGTCGTAAAACTTGTTTACATTTAGAAGCTTTTGCGTACACTGGCTATACCTATGAAAGTATATAGCAGGTTTTTTTTGCAGTAGTCCGGTAACCCTTCGGTAGTTTCTCGTTTTATCTGTTTAGACTAATTCCTGCCTTCTTGCATAGCCAAGTAAATATTTAATTTAATTTCGGAGTTTAGTTATGTCGACATCTATCGGCCACGTAAAATGGTTTAACGAATCTAAAGGGTTCGGTTTCCTAGAGCAAGAAAACGGAAAGGACGTGTTTGTACACTACAGCGCGATTTCTGGCGCAGGTTTCAAAACCTTGAAAGAAGGCCAGAAGGTTCAGTTCACTGTTGAAGATGGTGATAAAGGACTACAAGCGGTAAATGTCGAGCTTCTCTAGACACCTGTGATATGTGGGTTGGTTGATGTTCGGCCGGCCCTCATATACGGTTTTTAGTTGGTTCAACAGAGATCTCCAGTTTCCGATCTCTCGATGTGGCTTATAGTATCTCTGTAGCTTAAGACATTGAGATTTAAGATGGGAATAGAATAGTTTGTCTCGTTCTAGTCTAGATAGCTTCGCATGCAACATCCGTGTGTCTGAAAGCGAATAATAGCCTTTATAATTTTCCCCAAGAAGACCTACATTGCCATCTATTTTAGATGCCAGTATCGGTGTGCCTGCAGCAATAGCTTCACAGATTACATTTGCTCCACCTTCCATCTTTGAAGATATAATCAGTACGCTTGCCTGCTGATAGATTTCACTTAAGCGACTTTGATTGACTTCCCCGTGCCAATGATAACGCTGGTTTGTTGCAGTCTCTCTGCGTGCATGTAGTCCCCACGATGCAGTGTGAGCAGAGCCATAATGATGAATCTGTATGCGGCTAGTCGCAGCTAGTAACTGTGCTGCTTGAGCAGCTTGAAATGGGTTTTTAACATCGCGCAGATGACCGACTACAAGTGCTAGGAAGTGCTTCTTTGGCTTAACTCTTTTTGACTTTATGGTTGCTGACTGTGGGATAACACATAAACGATGTTGTAGTTCGTTAGGTACTGCATGAATTACCTGATGATTTAGCCCTAGTAGAATATCGGCCTGTTGCATAGCCTTTAATGTTATTTCACGGTGGCTATGAATATACTGATAGATATCGGTGCCAGAGAGCACAACGATTAGCTTTGCTGATGGATTCTCCTGCTTAAATCGAAAAATGGACTCCTGACTACGCCACGCATGGATTGCGATCATGAGATCTGCTTTCTGCGTTGTGTATTGCTCGACAACAGACACCTGATGGCCTAGTTGAATCAATATTTTAGCCCATCGATTAGCGCTAACTCGGTTACCATTAGTGGAGTTCGGTGGGGCGGGAGTGACTAAAATAATATTCATGTCGTAAAAATTCTACTTATGTAGTGAGTATGGGTAAAATAGGGGCATATTCGTAAGGCATTATTCTCTCACAAGCTTGAAGTGATATATGCGCCAGTAGGTAAGTAATAATCTATCGGCGATGACATCAACTTTTATATAGTTTGAGATTATGTCTATGAAGTTTATGCGCTGATTTAGATTAACACTGACCTCAGTTTTAGATAACACCTCTTGATAGCCTAGGATAATAACTTGTAATGCAGAAAGTACAGACACCAATCGTTAAAGATTTGGTTCTAGTTGGTGGTGGCCATGCACATCTTGCAGTTCTTAAACAGTTTGTGATGCAACCATTGCCTGGGTTACGCCTAACATTGATTACACGTGACTTGCATACACCTTATTCTGGGATGCTGCCAGGCTATGTTGCAGGTCACTATAGCTATGACGATTGTCATATCGATCTAGCCCGTCTTGCTCGTCTTGCCAAATGTCGTGTTTATCATTCAGAAGTAGAAGGCTTGCAACTTGCAGAACAGCGTATTGATGTAGTGGGTAGACCATCAGTATATTTTGATCTGTTATCGATCAATACTGGATCTACTCCTGCCGCCTCTACCATCATTGGCGCTGATCATTATGTCATTGCAGCGAAGCCGATTGATCGCTTTCTACTGCAATGGGAACAGTTACAAAGCCGTGTGTTAGCTGCTGAAGGGGAGTTCCCAATTTCAGTTGTTGGCGGTGGAGCTGGAGGTGTTGAATTAGCGTTAGCAATGCAATATCGATTGGCTCAGCTATTGAGCGAACAGTCTAATAAGCAGGGCCGGGCAAAGGTTACTATACGTCTGATTACAAAAAGTGACACGATACTACCGAGTTACTCAATTAGTGTACGTGAACGTTTCTATACCATCTTGCAGCAGCGTGGGATTGAGATCATTGAAGGGATGGGCGTTAGTAAGATTGAAGTCGACAGCTTATGTCTCGATGATCAAAGAGAGTTTTCTTCATTCGCCAGTGTATTAGTTACCAATGCAGCTGCACCTGACTGGCCACAAAGTAGTGGTCTGGCGGTGGATGAAGCTGGTTTTATTCAGGTAAATAAACAACTGCAGTCGATCTCTCATGAGAATATCTTTGCTGCTGGTGATATTGCTAGCTTGCCCGAAGAAAGACAGAAATCAGGTGTTTATGCCGTACGACAAGGGCGTGTGCTGAGTCAAAATCTACGACGTTTTGCCGTGCAAAAGCCACTCAAAAAATATTATGCACAGAAGAACGTTTTAAGTCTTATTGGTACCGGGAATCAAGTCGCCATTGCTTCACGTGGTCTATGGACAACAGAAGGTAGATGGGTTTGGCGCTTGAAGCACTGGATCGATCAACGCTTTGTACAGCAGTACAGTGATCTTCAGATGATGGAGTCAGATGAGATCCCTAGCTTTAACTCTAAATTGGCAGACCAACAAGCAATACGTGAATTATCCACTCTGGCCATGCGTTGTGGTGGCTGTGGTGCCAAGGTTGGGAGCAGCGTGCTATCACGAGTGATGCAGCGCTTACCTCAGCAAAGTCGTCCTGATGTCTTGGTTGGACGTGATGCACCAGATGACTGTGCTGTTATTGCTGTTCCTACAGGTAAATTACTGGTGCAAAGCGTAGATTATTTCCGTGCCTTTATTGATGACCCCTATTTATTTGGCGCGATTGCAAGCAACCATGCCTTGGGTGATGTTTTTGCAATGGGTGCTGAGGCGCAATCTGTCCTAGCTATTGCCACCGTACCTTATGCGCGTGAACGAGTTGTTGAGGAAACCCTCTATGATGTATTAGCTGGCTGCCTACACATGCTGGAGGGTACTGGAGCCATATTGACGGGGGGACACTCTGCCGAAGGTGCAGAACTCTCTTTTGGTTTAAGTGTTAACGGCTTAGTTAATGCGGATAGCGCATGGAGTAAGGCTGGGTTGCAAGTAGGAGATGCTTTATTACTGACCAAGCCTATCGGTACTGGCACTTTATTTGCCGCCGATATGAGAGCGCAAGCGAAGGGACGTTGGATTGACTCTGCGCTAGACAGTATGATGCTTTCAAGCCAACAGGCAGCGCAGTGTTTGATGCAATATAAGGTTTCTGCTTGTACCGATCTTACTGGTTTTGGTCTGCTTGGACATTTGTTAGAAATGACTAAGGCATCACAGGTTGATGCAGAACTGTATATTGATCAAATCCCTGTGCTTGATGGTGCGCAAGAGACCGTAAATGCAGGCATTTTGTCATCTTTGCAGCCACAGAATTTACGTCTAAAAAGAGCCTTAAATAACCATGAGAAAGCGGCTCGACACCCTCGCTATCCATTATTATTTGATCCACAGACAGCAGGGGGCTTGTTGGTTGCAGTGCCTGCTGAGCAGGCAGAGGCCTGTCGCAGCGATTTAATAAGCTGTGGTTACGCAGAGACCGCTATTATTGGCCAAGTGATTAGCTCAGATAAAGATACTCAACCTTTACGAATCATATATTAGAGGACGCTATGTTTAGTTATAAAGGGATTGTGCTGTGGTTTTTTCTTGCTATAAGTTTAGGCTTAGCACCATATTTCCCTGAGCCTCATATCTGGCAAAAGCTAAAACTATTAAGTGACCCTAGCTTTTCTTTTAGCTTAGTTGATTGGTTTGATCTTGGTATGCATGGACTGCCTTGGTTAGGTTTGATGGCCTGTCTTTATGATTGGATAAAGCATAAGTGGTCATGATGCCTGTTAATTTTTCTTATTTCGTTTTGCGTAAAGTAAAAAGTATCCTACTGATCACTCTTCTATCTTTGCCATTAAGTTTTTTCATGTTGAATCAGGCTGTGCAGGCGGAAGATTTTCCTAAGCCTACTTCTTTACAAAAAGACGTTGGGTTCTGGTTGAAGGTCTATACCGAGGTGACTACACGCCAAGGCTATATTCATGATGCCCAGAATTTGGCGGTTATTTATGACCGTATTGATTTAGGCGATGATCGCAGAAAAAATAGGAAAAAAATAAAACAGATAAAAAAAGAATATGCCAAAGCTCTGCATAAGATTGCCAATGGAAAACGTATTAATCTGAGTCGTAATGAAGCACGAGTATTACAGTTGTGGGGGGCAGAGGTAAGTAATGAACGCTTGCTACAAGCGGCTGAGGATATTCGGTTCCAGTTGGGCCAAAGTAATCGTTTTAAACAAGGTGTGATTCGCTCTGGGGAATGGCGAGATTACATTGATAGTGTTTTTTCTGATATGGGTTTGCCTAAAGAGCTAGCGATACTACCTCATGTGGAGTCTTCATTTAATCCTAATGCTTATTCTAGAGTGGGTGCTGCTGGTCTCTGGCAATTCATCCGAGCAACTGGCCGACGTTATATGACGATTGATTATATCGTTGATGAGCGTATGGATCCTTTTGCTGCAACACGAGCAGCAGCTCGCTTATTGCAATATAACCACGAAATCATTCATAGCTGGCCATTGGCATTGACAGCCTACAATCATGGTCTTGCCAGTATGCGTAGGGCGGTTAACACCATTGGTACACGGGATATTGAAGTTATCGTGCGTAACTACAAAGGTCGTTATTTTGGTTTTGCCTCACGTAATTTTTACGTCGCTTTTTTAGCAGCTTTGGAAGTAGATCAAAACCCAGAGAAGTATTTTGGGCCATTAAATAAAAATCAGCCATATGACTATTCAATATTTAAGCTTAAACACTACATCTCCGCTAAAGACCTCAGTAAGGCGAGTGGCATTTCAATTGAAAAGCTACGACAACATAATCGTTCGTTACTAGAGCCGGTATGGAACGGAAGTAAGCATATTCCTAAGGGTTTCTTACTGCGAATACCTAAAGCTGGGCAGGATCGCTCTTTACAAAGTGTAGTTCTGGCAATGCCAGCAGATCAGCGCCATCGTCAGCAGACCCCTGATGTTGAACATAGAGTGGTGCGCGGTGACACCCTATCTGAGATCGCTAAACGTTATGGTTATAAAGTGAGTGAGTTACGTGCTGTTAATGGTATCGGTAGTAGGAATATTATTCGCATAGGCCAAAAGTTACGTTTACCAGTTGATTCAGCAGAGCGCTTAGCTAGTGTGCGTTTGGCGAAGATTGACCAAGCCACTAGCTTGATCGCTAAGCCCTCTGTAGCCGGTACTGTTAAATCTGCAGAGGTGAAAGCCGATGATTTGCCAGTGAAGAATGTGGTTGTTAAGAACGAAGAAGTTATAGAAATTGTGGAGTCATTAACACAGGCTCCAACTGAACATGTAGCAGAAGGAATAGATAATACGCCTGTTGCTACTGATAGCGCTGAAGTTGAAGAGAGTGCTGAAGTAATCGAGGCAAATTTACTGTCAGATCCTAGTGACTACACAGTAGCTGCTGATTTGACGATTCAAGTGCAGGCCTCAGAAACCTTAGGGCATTATGCCGATTGGCTGGACATACGGGCTAGTCGATTACGTAAAATTAATAAGATGCGCTATGGCAAGCCAGTTATTGTTGGGCATCGCATAAGTTTGGATTTTTCACAGGTTAATGTAGAGCAATTCGAACGTAAACGACTCGCCTTTCAGCAACAGTTACAGGGTGAATTTTTTGATCTTTATCGGATTGCCTCTACTTACACACATACCGTTAAGCGCGGTGAGTCTTTATGGGTGCTGACCCTACGTAAGTTTAAGGTGCCACTCTGGTTGCTGATTCAGCACAATCCAGACCTTGATCTAAATAAGATTCATCCGGGCATACAATTAGTGGTGCCTGGATTAGTTCCAGTGGTAGCTGATTAGAGTATCTATTTTTTTATCAAGGTCTCTATAAAATCCAAGCTATCCTGGCGGCTATTCTCAAAAGCTGCTTGATTGCGTCCTAGCAGATGGCCCTTATAGGATTGCATAGGGATGTTTAAATCGAAGCTATGGTAAGCATCGGCATAGACTTTCAGCTGGACCCCTTGATGCCCACGCTGGCCACGTAACTGACGACAAATTGAAGCTGGTGTCCAATCATCTTTCTCACCAATAAGAATCAGTGATGGACTGAGCATCTGCATATTCTGCTTTAACATATGGCCACACCATGGGTAGAGTGCGATTGCACCGCTAAAGATCTGTGGACTATTCGCTAGTCGTTGACCCTCGCTGCTAACACTTAACAGTGCCACACTAGCGCCATTACTTTGACCTAGTATGAAAATATGTTCGCTAATATCTGGCCTTGCTGCAAGATAATCATAGGCTTTAAAGGCATCTTTATTGCGATAGTCCAAGGCCTGTTGTAATAGCGAGATAGAAGAGCAGACAGCACCACCTGATAGACCACGTCTAGTGAAGGAGTCGACCAGTAAAGTGGCATAACCCTGTTGTTTAAAAAAATCAGCCCAGTCGGTTAGGCTTTCTTTGACGGCACCAATTAGCCCTGAACAGCCGTGCATAGCAACTATTGCAGGAAATGGTCCAGCACCTTCTGGTAGGTGTAATTCATAAATCACATCGCTGTTTGATTGGTCAGCGATAGTACTAAATGGCCAAAGTGAAAGGCTGAATAGAGCGATGATTAAGTAGTTTAGACGAGTGTTTTTCATGGATTGAAATTTATCGCTAGGTTGAGTTCTTCAAACGTTTAATAGCGTAATAGCTTATAGGTAATAATAGGGCCCATTCGAATGAAAATACGAGCAGTGATTGCCATAGTGGCTCAGCGAAGCTAAGAGCATCAAAGCGGCTACCAGCAAAATAGCTACTGGCACTGCCAATAGCGCCTGCTAACATCGCTATAAGTGGCCTTCGATGTAACCAGTAGAGGCTATGCGGCAGACTGACAGCGAATACCATCCATAAGGTGAGTAACCAATAGGGAATGGCAAAGAATGATTCACTGCTGGCATAAAAATTGGCGACCCCTAAGGTTTGATTCATCGAATCGATTAGCAAGCCAACACTGCTCACCCCAATAAGGACTAGAAAATCGATATAAGCCTGTGAGCTTAGACTAAAGTGTATTGCAAGATAGCTGATGGCAGCGATTACTCCAATCATGGGATTTTGCTCAACAGCACCATAAGCACAGGCGGCCCAAACAGCTTGCAGGCCTATAAAATTTAAAGCAAAGAAGAAACTTGGTCTCATTTTTATAAACTCAATTCATAGTTGCTGCGTGGCTTTTTGAAGCATAAATGCTGTACATCGATAACGCACTCTTCAAAACCAGCTTGACAATATTTTAGATAATATTCCCATAGGCGAATAAATGAGGGTGGGTAATCCAGAGCAAGTACTTTGTCACTATTACTGATGAAGCGTTGATGCCATAAATCTAGTGTTTTGGCATAACTAGAAGCAAAGGCCTCAGAGTGAAATAAACTTAGATCAGTTTTACGACTGACACTATCCAGCATCGCATGCATGCTTGTTAGACATCCTCCAGGGAAAATATATTTCTGAATAAAATCAACCGAGCGTAAGTAATCTTTATATATATAGTCAGAAATTGTGATGGCTTGAATCAGCATAATGCCGTTTGGCTTTAGGCGTTGACTGCAAACTTCGAAATAATTATCCATGTACTGATGGCCAACAGCCTCAATCATCTCTATTGAAACGAGTTTGTCATAAGTACCCTGTAACTCACGATAATCCTGTTTTAATAGTGTAATACGATCTTTTAGGCCTTCTTTTTCAATGCATTTTTCTGCATAGTCATGTTGTTCATCTGAGATGGTAGTTGTGGTGATTCGACAGTTATAGTTTTTTGCAGCATAAATAGCAAAGCCACCCCAGCCAGTACCAATCTCTAAGACATGGTCGTTTTCATTTAAGTCTAATTTCTCGCAGATCACACGTAACTTATTCATAGAAGCGTCTTCAAGATGTTCTATATCTGCACTGAAATAGGCTGATGAATACATCATGCTAGGGTCTAGGAAGAGGGCATATAAATCATTACCAATATCATAATGTGCACTAATATTCTTTTTGGAGCCGAGCCTATTATTTTTACGTAAAAAATGTAGCGCTGAAAATGCATATCTTGCAAACAGACCTAGGTCTGCATCTAATGAAAACATAACCTCTCGATTAAGTATCAGTAAGCGTAGTACGTCTATGACAGAATCTGAGCTCCACCAAGCATCAACATAGGCTTTACCTGCAGCTGGTTCACCACCAAAGACTATGGCCTTAAAACAGGCGGGATCATTTATATGGATACGTGCATTTAATGGCATGTCAGGATTCTTAATCCCAAACTCGATAATTTGGCCTTCGTATTCAAGGCGTAAATACCCCTGTTTTATTTTGCTTAACTTGCTGAATAGTAAGTCTTTAGCGATACGGTCTAGCCAACTCATTTTTGATTTGGTTACTGACTTGCTCTGTTCTTTTGGAATAATAGACATGAGTTTCTCTTGACTAGGATTTTTTATAAGGTACGTATTTGATACCTTTTAGAAACAATTTTAGTGCTTCCCAATAAATGGCCATAATGAGTTTGAAGCTCATTAATGGGAAATTGCATAGGGTGCTGCGTAGGTTGCATGCATTTAATTTTTTTCTTTCTAAATTCATTCTTGCCGAGAAAAGAATTTCATTCCCTATTAGGTTTTCAATTTGGACCTCTAACCTTTCTTTGGGTTGAGAGATCTTCCAGCGATACTGCATATCCTCATGCATGAAAGGTGATACGTGGAAACTTTTTTCATGTTGATATTGAAATACTACTGAATTCTTTTGGCTAGGTGTGAGGACGTAGCAATGTTGTTCATTCCAAGGCGTATTGCTCACTTCGGCGACAATATGGGTGAGCTCTTCCCCACTCATATCAAAACAAAAATAAAGGCTTAATGGATTGAATGCATAACCCAATATTCTAAATTGAGTTAATAGATAAATTGGTCCTTCAACTCGCTGTTGGGTTTGCTGTAAGACTAATCTACGAATACTACTACTGAGCGTTGTCTTGGTATCGCCATAATGATCTTTACGTTGAAAAGAGGCGAAGCTAGGTTTATTGACACCCCATAGCCAGAATGGTTTAAAAGTCTGCTCTAACTCATCAATATCAACATACATCATGAACAGGCGATACTGGAACGCATGTATTTTGGGTTGATGGCGTTGATGCCAAACAGTGCCTTGATAAATACAACTATGCTGCGGCTTCATAACGCTTACTCTGAATGGCGCTGACTGCTTGTAACGCACTCCAGACGCCATCCTCATGGAAACCGTTACGCCAGTAAGCACCACAGTAAGAAGTATTATTGACTTGATTCATCTGTGTGAATAACTGTTGAGCATCAATTGCTGCTTGATTGAATACTGGATGCATGTAGTTAACGCGAGCATGAACATGGCTTTCATCGATTAAACCATCATCATTCAGTGTGACAAAATAATCTTTACTACTATCGATCTTTTGTAAAAGGTTCATATAGTAAGTTAGTTGTACTCGGTCGCTAGACTTCTCAGGCAGATAGTAATTCCAAGCAGCCCAAGTGTTTTTCCGCTTAGGCATGAGGCTGCTGTCACTATGTAAGGTAGCAATATTAAGTTGATATGTTAAGGCTGATAAGCAGTCTTGTTCCAGTGCTGTGGGCTGTTGCAGTAGGGCTAGTGCTTGATCGCTGTGACAGGCAAAAATAACATGATCAAAATATTGGCGGTTATTATTGCTGCGAGTCTCGATTTCAACCCCGCTAGTTGTTCTATATACCGAGCGAACGGCTGTATTTAATTGGATCTGTTGTCGAAAAGGCTGGCATAAACGACTGACATATTCTTTTGAGCCACCAACAATCGTCTTCCATTGTGGACGCTTAAACAGATTTAATAAACCATGGTTTTGGAAAAAATGTAGGAAGCTGGCGGCAGGGTATTCTCGAATACTAGCAGGGCTGGAAGACCAGATTGCGGCTCCCATCGGTAAGATATAGTAATCAGTAAAGGCTTGACTAAAGTTATGTGCGGCTAAAAATTCACCTAGTGTCCATTGGTTATGGTTATTTGATGCAACATAACGCTTGGCCTGCTTATTAAAGCGCAACATGTCTAATAAGATTTGATAGGGTTGTAGTCGCCACCAGTTATCACGATTAAAAATGAGGCTGCTGAGTGTGTTGCCAGCCCATTCAAAATTAGAGTTGGCCGATTTGGCAGAAAAACCCATATCAGACTCATGGATATCTACACCCAAGGGTAAGACCATTTCTTGAAAATGAGGATAGGTCCAGTCATTAAATACAATAAAGCCCGTGTCGATAGGAATTGATTGGTCATCTTCTTCCACGACTAATGTATTAGCATGCCCACCAATATGACTGCCAGCTTCAAAGATCATAATTTCATGATCGGTATGTAAGTAATGTGCCGCAGTTAGTCCTGAGACACCTGCTCCAATTATTGCTATTCGCATCCTTGCTCTCTTCTATTGCTATACCTGGAAATAACCAGATAGAGTAAATTACTAGTTGTGTTTCATGCTGAGTTTGAGTAATGCAAAACGCAATCGCTCAGGGAGTAATGCTAAAAATTTTAGGCCTAAGCTCATGCGCTTAGGGAAATGGATTTCAAAGTAATTTTTTGTCATCCCGCTTAATATTTCTTTGCTTGCTGTTTCTGCCGATATTAAGGCTGGCATAGGAAAGTCATTGCGAGCAGTCAGTTCAGTTGCAACAAAGCCGGGGCAGATTACTTGGGTAGAGATGTTCTTTGCAGATAAGCTCACACGTAGGGCACTCAACATATTGAAGATGGCTGCCTTGCTTGCACCATAAGCCTCTGATCGTGGGATGCCGATATAGCCTGCAACGCTGCTCATGCCAACTAACTTGGCACTATCAGACTGTTCTAGCAGGGGTAGGGCAGCTTCAACCCCATAAACCATGCTCATAAAATTGGTCTGCATCAGTTGTTCGAAGATACCACTATCAAAGGCGTCTACATCGACATATTCGCAACTTCCTGCATTAAGAATAACAAAATCTAAACGACCTGAACGGCTCTGTATACTAGAACAGATTGTCTGATTACTAGTTTTAAGGCTGAGATCACCAGGGAGTAAATGTATGTTGGCATTGCCTAAGCATTGGCTTGCTGTTTGTTCTAAGTTTTTAATGGAGCGCGCACTTAAATAGAGCTCGCAGTCATATTGCGATAAAGCGATGGTAACTGCACGACCGATGCCAGAGGATGCACCGGTTAACCAGATTACCTTGCCTGAAAAAGCCTTATGTAATTTGTTCTCATACATGGCCTTAGATTTGTCCTCGGATCTTTCGAATAATAGCGCCAAGAATTGGTATTTGTTCATAAACCATTGCGCCAAGGTCATAATAATCACGTTGATAATGGATTAAGTTGTCGCGGTAACGCAGTACACTGATACCACTCAAGAGAATGTCTCGTTTAGGAGCCAAGGTCTTATGCCTTAGTCGCATCTCCCATTCTAAACTGCTTTTATCTGCCTCAGTGGTTGATGCTTGTAATTCGAAATGACAGGACTTTACTCCCTTATAAATCTCTTCGAAGTACTCAATTAAATTTGCTCGGCCATGAATGTGTTTTACCGGGTCAATAAATTCGACGTCAGCGTGGTAGAGCTGATGCAAAATGCTAGAACTAGTGGATGCGTCGATCGCATTCATTTTGTTCACAAACTCGGTATCTGTAATGTTACTCATAAGATGTGAATTCCTCTGTTTGTAAATAAAATGTGTTGCTACTTTTTATAGGCGCTGAATATCGTCTCATCAGATTAACTCGGTAATACAATAGATTGACTTAGTAGGCAGAGTATTACGATCAAGCTAATTCGACGACGTAGGTGATAGTAAGGCGCTGTGATCATCTTGTTATGTTCCAGCCTTCGATCTATTAACCAAAGTAAGCCAAAAATAAGGGCGTGTGCTAGTAAGGCAGGCCTTTGGTTTAATAAGAGGTAAGAAAACCAAGCTGCCAGAGTGCAAGTGTTACTGATAATGAATAGATTTATGTCTTGGGGTCCACTAGCAGCTAGGCTCTGCCCCCAATGGGTGCCGGACATGAAGCAGATAATGGCAAGACTGTAACTGAGCAAGATGTCTAGCCAAGATAAATCGATAGTAACGGCCTCAATTTGTAATGAGCTCAGTAGAGCGCAGGCGATAAAAGGTATCGCACCAATATGCGCGAGAAAGGCTGTAGTTTGGTCGCGATCCATCTGACTAATGTATATCCTTGTTTATATTTACTAATACCTTGCTAGGTATTCTTTAGTTTTTCTCTATGTACCTAAAGGTAAGATTAATACGCCCATCTGTGATTCCTTTCTGTTTGGGTACACAGTGTCGCCAATGTTGTTGGCAGTAACCTGCCATTAGTAGAGCGCTGCCACTTATAAGTTCAATCTTGCGTAATGTTTTACTCGTCACATGTTGTAGCTTAAACAGCCGAGTTGCCCCTAGGTTTATGGAGGCAATAGCTGGTTTATCACCTAATTGTCTCTCGTTGTCACGATGCCAGCCCATACTGTCATTACCGTCACGATAATAATTGAGTAACACGCTGTTAAAGCGTCGCTTGAAATGTTCCTCTACTTGTTGGCGTAACAGGCTTAGCTCAGTCGTCCAGGGCTGCGCAATATAATCTGCTCCAGAGTAGCGATAGTTAGCCCCCACATCACCATGCCAAGCAATCAGTCGTGGCTGTAGCATGTGTTTTCCAAATAGGCTGATGTTACGTTGTTCCCAGGCAATAGATTCGCGCAGGCGCGAATATAATGCGTCACTTTCTGCCGTATTTAACAGGGCTGCATTGAAATATAGTTCGCCATCGTAGGGTAAAAGATTATCAGCCATAGGGTTGTTGTAAATTAGGGGTGTCATCCAGTTTTTGTACATGAATTGTAACCCCTGAACTCAGTTTTAAACATAACAAAAAATATACAAGAGGCGGCTGAGTGCTAAAATATCTGTACAAGAACTATATGAGATTTAAGAATGTCGGCCGATCAAGCTCTACGTGTCTTTTATGACGACCTATGTCCGTTGTGTAGCAAAGAAATTAACCATTACCGTAAACTGGTCCACCACCTAGCAGTCGATTGGGTAGAGATTAGTACCTCTGCTGAAGTGATTGAAACTTTTGGTTTGACACGCGAACAACTACTGAAGCGTCTTCACGTCATTACACCGCAAGGGGAAGTCATTAGTGGTGCACGTGCCTTTACATTGATTTGGCAAGCATTACGCTTTTATCGTGTCTTAGGTGTGATCGTTACTCGATTAGGAATGGTTGGTCTGATCGATCGTTTGTACGAGCCTTATGCCGATAGTCGCTATAAAAAACGTATGTCATGCCACAGTGATAGTAGTGGGGATTCCAGCCATTGAGTGAGTATCGCATTGGTTTAATCTTTCCTAACCAGCTGTTTCATCCTGCACCGATTATAGACTGTGATGTTGACCTATTGTTGTTGCTGGAAGATGAGCTATTCTTTGCTGATCATAACTATAGATTGCGTTTCCATAAGCAAAAGTTAGCCTATCAGCGTTCTTGTATGGAACATTATGCAGCGTATTTGAGAGCGGAAGGGCAGGCAGTGGAGCGGCTTAATTATGATGCTGTTAAGCCCTGTTTGCTGCGACTGATTTCTCTTATTGAAAAACGAAAACCTAACTTAGATTTTAGTCAGCTCGAGTTATATTGCTATCAACCTTCAGACTTTATTCTTAAAAAACGACTGACTCGCTTATGTAATCAAAAAGGTTTTTCTATTCAATGGTTACCCAACCCCAGCTTTCTGAATACGGAAGAAGATAATCGTATTTGGCGTAGTCAACATAAACGTTGGTTTATGGCAGATTTTTATAAGGATCAGCGCCGTCGCTTAGATATCCTGCTGCAGGATGGTCAACCGGAAGGTGGCCAATGGAGTTTTGATCAGGAGAACAGGAAAAAGATTAAAAAGACAGCAGTTAAAGATATCCCCAAACTGGCCTATGCGATAAATGATGCGATTGATATGCAAGCAATGCAATCGGTAGAGCAAGAGTTTGTTGGTCATTACGGGAATCTTAATGAAATCATCTATCCAACAACTCATGCAGCAGCTCAGGTGTGGCTTCAGGACTTTCTGGTGCAGCGGTTTTCACAATTTGGGGAGTACGAAGACGCTATCGTGCCAGATCAATCTTGGCTCTATCATTCCGTGTTATCACCAATGTTAAATACAGGGTTGCTGACGCCTCATGAGGTAGTCACTACGACTTTAGCTTATGCAAAAGATCACGCTATAGCGATGAATAATGTCGAGGGTTTTATTCGTCAAATTATTGGTTGGCGTGAATTTATGCGGGCGACTTATGATGAGTCTTCAGTCTTTATGCGGAATGAGAATGTGTGGCGACATCATCAGCCTATGCCGAAAGCTTTCTATAACGCAACAACAGGTATTGATCCAGTTGATAATAGTATTCAACGTGTGATGGATACAGCCTATTGTCATCATATAGAGCGTTTAATGGTACTTGGCGGTTTTATGTTCTTATGTGAGATTGATCCAAAAGAGATTTATCAGTGGTTCATGGAATTATTTATTGATGCGTATGATTGGGTCATGGTGCCGAACATATTCTGTATGAGTCAAAATGCAGCAGGTAATTTCATGACCAGTAAACCCTATTTTTCTGGATCAAATTATATTCTTAAAATGAGTAATTATGCGAAAGGGGATTGGTGTGAAATATGGGATGGCTTATTTTGGCGTTGGATCGATAAAAATCAAGACAGACTAAAAGGTAATCCACGCTGGAGTATGATGTGTGCACAGTTAAATAAGATGGCTCCCGAAAAACGAGAGAGCCATCTGAAAGTTGCTAATGTATATCTAGAGCAGCTGCACTAGCACTGCTCCTAGGGAAGGCCGTGATAGTGCCAACCACTAATTGTGCTCCGTTGGTTATACCTATTCTTGTCTCCTTCAAAACCTTACGAAACCATGTTGAATCAAATGTTCTCCAGCGACATCTGAGCGCTTACCGCTAAGGTAGATTAGGGCTAACGTTCTTATTTTCTATCCGATGAGGCGGACCAATCCAACTAATATGTATGGCATCGATCGGGTGGTCTGCAAATGGAAATTTTATACTTGATCGAATATCAATTGGTAAAGCTTCTGGTTTGCTTAAAACTGATTTATGGGTATTAAGGCAGCTTAATCCTCGTATTTTTATCATAACTGCTTAGGTGGTGAGTGGTGGCTTAGTTTGCGATTATTGATTAGGCCATTCAAGGAGTTAATGCGTTCCTCTAGTTGACGCTGTTTATTGAGATCTAGATAGGCAAGGTGTTTTTCATTTAGATCTTTATACGCAATATCTAAGCGCTGTTTGTAACTGCCTAATGTTGTCTTCGGATCGTTTAGGTTGGTTTTATAGCGTCGAATCACTCCTGATTATGTGCCCTGTCATCTGGGTTGGGTATGATTGGTGAAGCGATCCAGTAAGCCCCAGCCATCAAAAAGACACCGGCAATGGTGTTACCTATAGTGACCCAGAAAAGATTGTAGAACATACCTGAAATGCTGATGGTTTTAGGGTGTTCAGCAAGTAATGCGATGCTAAATAAAGTCATATTGGCAACACTATGCTCAAAACCACTGGCAATAAAGGCCAGTAAACACCAAAAGATTAAAATGCATTTAGCAGCGTCGTTTTCGGTGCGTGCAGCTATCCATAAGGCTAAGCAAACTAACCAATTACAAAGTATTGCTCGTGCAAGTAGTTCAATAGCAGATGAATTCATTTTGTATTCAGCCACATGAATCAGTAGGGTGTCTGCCTTCCCGATTAAGGCACCACCACCTAATGCAAAAATGTATGCAAGTAGAAAGCTTCCTGCCAAATTAAAGAGCCATACAAGCAACCATATTTTTATGAGATCACTTAAGCTACAGCTATTCTTTAAAACGGCTAGCGGCATATACATGGTGTAACCAGTAAACAGATCGGCACCAGCAAAACAACCAAGGTGAGGGCAATGGCGAATGTTGCATCCATAATTAGTTTTTGTGATGCTGGATCAGCTAGTGCGCCAACACTAAAGATTAAGCCTGAAGAAATTAATCTGGCTCAATTATTGGTTTGCAATGAAAGTGATTTTTATCTTGTTGGCTGTTTCAACGGGGATAAAAACTGCTCTATTGACACTGTCTGTGAGCTGCGAGGCGTGTTAGGACAGGCCTTAGTTAGTTTTTTGAGTGTGCTCAATCAATATACTTTAGCTGATATCATCAAGGGCAAGGATGATATTTGGCAGAAGTTAGAATTTCATTAGTTCCAAGGCTTGCTCAATGTTTTTCAACAAGCCTTGGAATATCAGCTATTCTTCTAATGCTTCACTCAAACGTGTAATGAGTTTCGTACTATAGGGTTTGGTTCTAGGGCCAAAGTCATCAATTAATTTACCATCTCTGCCGATTAAAAACTTATGAAAGTTCCAGCGAGGATAAGTACCTGACACCTCTTTTAAGCCTTGGTAAAAAGCATGAGCCTCATCTCCTTTAACTATCGTTTTTTCAAACATGGGGAATTCGACGCCATAGGTTAGCTTGCAGAAATCTTGAACTTGCTCTTCTGTGCCAGGCTCTTGGCCAAAGAAATCATTAGAAGGAAAACCTAGAACAACAAAGTTTTGGTCACGATATTCCTGATGTAGTTTCTCAAGGCCTTCATATTGATAAGTAAGCCCACATTTTGATGCGGTATTGACTACTAAAACCACCTTGCCTGCATAGGCCTCACAGAGATTAATCTGTTCATCAGAGGCTAAGCGACGAAAATTATGATTTAGTAATTCGCTTTCACAAGCAAAACTGATAGATGTAAACGAGAATAGGGCAATCAGAGCAAGATAACGCATATATTATTTCCATATAACGAATTTGTAACACCACATTTATTCAGGCTTTATTAGTCCTGACAAGATGTACAGTTTCATTATGTACTCAGGCACTGTATTAGTGCCTGAGTATTACTTACTGCCTAGTAGCGAAGGGTCAAGCCTAACTGCAAGTTACGTCCTGCTAAAGGTGCATATTCTTTACTAAATGAAGAGTGTTCTTGAGCTTTAGTATCGAAAAGATTATTTACTTTAAAGTAAGCATCAATTGCACTGTTCTTTAGATTAATCTCCCGTGTCAGCATTAAATTAAGCTGGTTATAACTACTGGTTTTTGTCTCTAATTTGGCATTATGAGTTTGTTTAAAGACATGACGTAGATCCGCTTGTGCCAGCCATAGTCCGTGCGGCAATGTGAAATTAATACCAGTGCTTGGAGGCGTTATACGTGGCACATTATCATTTCCTGATTCAGTAAACTGGGCTCGTACATAGTCTGCATAAAGCTTCATATCAAGCGAATGCTGATCAGCGATTTGCAGTTTCTGTTTGTATTGTGCCTCGAAGCCATAAAATCGAGCGTCACGATTAGCGTAACGTACTGAGAGTAGTTCACCATTTGCGTCGAAGTCACCATCATGGTCTACACGATCTGCAATGCCATCATTATTACTATCCTGGGATGTAGCATAGATATAATCTTTGATGTGATTTAAGTAGCCAGTAACTCCCCAGCTATGATTAGTAAAAGCTTGGCCGATACCTAACTGAACATCATGACTAATTTCTTTATTGATATTGAGATTACCTTGCTCGAATGTACCGCTGGCATGGTGTTCACCATTGCCGTAGAGCGCAAGTTCTTGTGGTGCACGTTCGCTACGTGAAAATAAAGCATAGGCTCTTAATCCTTGTTCAAAGGTCCAGCTTGCACTAACTGAAGTGGCATAATTGCTAAAATGCTTATCCCCAAGATCACTTTTGTATTGAATGTCGTCATAGCGTGCACCTAGCTCTAGATTTAATTGCTCGCCCTTGTGTTGGATGATACTAAACACTCCAGTTTGATCCATATCAACAGGCTGTAGTAATGATTCTTCACCAATAGCTGAGAGTTCTCTGGCGTTATTTTGAACACCTAATGCATAGGTCCAATGCTTAATCGTATGGCTACGAAGCTCTATGCGATTTTCCCATTCCTCATTATCAAAAGTAATAGATATATCGCCATCAGCTAATTTTTCGTGGTGTTGATAATCTGTATAAGAGCTACGGAGCAAGATTGAGGCTAGGTAAGGATTTTGTTTAAGGAATTCCACTTCGAAATCATAACGTTTTTGTTGCATGTCGATAGTAATATCGGAGTGCTCATCTTCATGTTCCTCTTCATGTTCTTCTTCGTCTTCATGTTTGGAAGGCAGGCCATAATTATTATCATTATTAGTGAAGGCAAAGGCAGCTCTAAACTCTGGTGTGATATAGGCTGCACCAACGGCGAAAACATCTCTGTCTATCTGTGTATTGTTTATCTTACCTTTATGTTCGCGACCATCACTATCTGCATAGCCTTTGATTTCAGTATCTTTAGCATCTTGTTTTAGTGCATCTAGGTGCCACACAAAATTTTGATAACTGCCGTTAGTATCAACGCTAAAAGTCTCGCCATTAGTAGCAGTGTCATATTGACTATTTGCAGTCAATGAAAAGGGCTCTTTCGTTTTTGCTAAGCGCTTATTAATAACATTAATGACTCCACCACTAGCACTTGGACCATAACGTAAGGTTGCTGGGCCGCGGATAATCTCGATTTGTTCAGCAGCATAGCCGTCTACAGTTACAGCGTGATCATCACTTAGGCTGGAGACATCTGAGACATTATTGCCATTATTTAAGATTTGTACCCGATTGGCACCAAGACCACGAATAGTAGGACGACTGCTACCAGTTGAAAAATGGGTGGAAGAGATTCCAGGTAGATTACGTAGAGTCTCTCCTAGTGTAGTTGCAAGATTTTGCTCTATTTCTTCCTTATTGAGTACGGTTAGAGCAGGATTTAACTCTTCATCTGCCATAGGTTTAAAAATATCAGACTGAACCGTTATTCTAGGTAGTTCATCTGCTGTGGCGCTTGAGATGAAGAATAAGGTTAAGAGATATATAAATAAGGCTGGTCGAAGCATGGTCATTATTATTCCTAATGTAATCATTGTTCCAAGACGAGTTGTCTTGTAGAATGTTACATTATAACAATATGTTATATTATAACAACTCTTGAAGAGCACTAATGTTTAAAGATCATTCCCACGCGAACTGTATAAATACCGCTATGAAAAAGGCTGAGACCCTCTGTGATAAACGAAATATTCGTTTTACTCCAATAAGAAGGAAGGTCTTAGCTTTGATTTTGGAACAACATACGCCGATCAAAGCCTATGATATTTTGGCCAAACTGAGTGATGCTGATCATATTGAAAAGCCACCAACGGTTTATCGCGCATTAGAGTTCCTACTTGAAAACCAGCTGATCCATAAGATCGATAGTAGTAATAGTTATATCGGTTGTGAGTTTGCACATGATCAGCATGAGAGCCAATTTTTGGTATGTGATAGCTGTAATGAAGTGATGGAATTACAAGAGCCACTGCTGAGTTCTGCGTTGACTGAGGCCAGTCAAAGTAAAGGATTTATCATGCAACAAAGTCATGTTGAAATTCACGGGGTTTGTGCGGAGTGCACAAACTAATATGAAGATAAATCTTGATCGCATAGCTATTTCGTTATCTGCTTTCTGTGCACTACATTGCGTGGTACTCGCTTTAATTGCCGGCCTACTACCTCTGCTATTTGGATTAGGGCGGCATGGTGATCATGTGCATGATTTCTTGTTTCATGAAATTATCTTGTTCTTGATTTTACCGATTAGTTTGCCAGCGCTGTGGCTTGGTTATAGGCAACATAGGCAGCTGTTACCAATATTTGTATCTGCTTTTGGGCTTTTATTATTACTGATTGTTACTGCTTTTATTGACGATATGATCGATAAAGGTTTAGTTGCCCCGGAGTATGAAACGTTACTGACACTGATAGGTGGCATCATTCATGCTGTTGGCCATTGGCTTAATCTTAAAGCAACAACTAGAGCAGGTTGTGTAAAGTCAGAATTGGCTTAATTCCTCTTGCTGATTTCTACAGGTAAATATTAGCCCTGCGATAACTTGTCTTATTTATGCAAGACATATTCGATGACGATAAAGATAATCTAAAGGCTTTTTAATAGGTAAAAAAAGAGGCGATAACGCCTCTTTTTTTTAGCATTAATATGACTAATTAAAACGTATATTTTGCTGAAGTAAAGAATGTACGTGAAGGCCAGGGGTGGTAAACATAGGCCTCTTCGTTAAAGACATTATCAATACCTGCCGAAATACTTGCAGCACTATTCATCTGCCATCTTGCCTTTAGATTGACAAAGAAATAGTCATCTTGTGCGCCAAAGACTTCTTTAGCTTTATCACTATTATCGAGTTCACCATAACTATTAGAAGCATAACGGAAATTGCTCGACAAGTTTACATTTGACGTATAGTGATAAGTCAGACCAAGGTTAGAACGCCACTTTGGAATACGAGGGAAGCGTTTACCTTCGATAGCTGTGTTTAACTTATTCTTAGTGATTTCAGCATCGGTATAAGTCAGATTAAACTGCATATCTAGCAAAGGGTGAAAGAATTCTGTTTGCTGGAAAATGAACTCTGCACCGCTAGTTTCTACTGTATCTACAGGTAGTGTTGTAGTGATGCTGGAATTATTAATATCCATTGCTGAGAAGGTGAAGATGACATCATCTACTTCTTCATGGAACAGATTAACCCTTGCCAAACCATTCTTTAGTTGCTTCTCTAGTGACAGGTTATGATGGATACCATCTTCTGGCTCTAAATCAGGGTCTGAATTGAACTGGCGGTCACCAGTGGATTCATTACGATACAACTCTTCTACGATAGGAAATCGAACTGCACGTGCCACAGAATAGCGTAGGGTGACGTCTTGACTAGGAAAGTAACCAATCGATAGTTTTGGAGACCATGCTTTTTCATCACGATCTTTAGCAGTAGTATTACCATCTGAGCTGAAGGCACCATCACTAGACCAATCTTCATAGCGTAGGCCTATAGCAACATCGACTTGATCATTTATGCCATAGCCAAACTGTGCAAAGACTGCATGGGTTTCAGTTTCACCACCGCTAGCACCACGGCTATCACCTTTGATATTATTTACAGAATCATATTTGAAAGGCTTAACCGATAGCTCGTAATTATCGTAGTGATAACCAACTGAGAGACGTGCCTTTGGATTATTAAATAGTGATTCAGTACCTGCCTTGGCATCAAAGATTTCCCAACCAGTATCTTCAGCATCCGTAAAGCGGCCATTATAAGAAGCATTTTGTGAAACATAGTCAGGATCATTTGGATTACGACCAGTACGGATCTCTTCATCTTTTAGTATGTCAAAATCACTATAATAGAGATCAAACAGCCAATCACTTTGTGCTAGTGGACCAGATAGACCTAAACCATAGAGTAGACTGTTACGTTCTTGATAGCGCTCTTGGAAATTAGAACCTTTAATACTGAAACTATCAGCACCGACCTTAACATCTCCATTCCAGATGGTATTGCCTGAAGCATCTTTAGAATAACTATTCAGATTTTTTAGATCACGGTCACGAGTCTCATAAGCTACTCGAGCGCGTAATTCATACTCACCTAATTGATAATCAAGCTTGAGTTTAAATAAATCAGTTTGTGCACGTTCTTGGCCATTGTCACCATAGTAGTAGCCAGAAACCTTTTTGTTATTGATGCCAGTTTCAGGACCATTGACTGCTGTAGCACCGCTATCTGAGCCAATACTGCTGGTGAAAAAGTAAGTCTGAGGTTGGCCATCATTATCTAAATGGTTAAATGAGGCATAGATGCCTAAGTTACCAATACGATCAGCAAAAGACATAAAGGCACTTTCACCACGATATGTATCGTTGGTCTGTAGCTCATCATAGTCTTGAAAAAATATGCTGCCAGATAGGGTGATCTCACGCTTAGTTGGCACTTTAGTGCGAATGTTCACGACGCCACCCATGGCGTTACCAGAATACTCTGCTGAAAATGGGCCATAAATGACATCAATCTTTTCAATCTCATTAGGTGAAACTAGAGACCAACGTGGTGCGCCAGAGTAGCGAGTCTGTAGGTGATAGTGCAGAGGCAAACCATCACTAAAGACCATAGAGCGATGGCCTTGAAACATATTAGAACCACGGATACCAATAACACCATTAGGATCTCCGATGAAACGTTTTCGTACAACCAAGCTAGGCTGCATAGAAATAGCATCTTCGGTATTGATGATATTCATAGTTTCAATCTGCTCTGCAGTCACTGTAGAGGTAGGGGCGATTGTTGTTGTGTCTTGAAAGAGTTTATCTTCGACTGAGATACTTGGTAGCTCTTCAGCAAATGAATGTCCAGAGATAGACATTACGAGGATTCCTAAAGTGGATGTAAATGTACATTTTTTAAGCATAATATTTTGGTGGTTGGTTCTAAATTAAGCAGCGATTTTAAAATAAATGTAGTGCTTTAACCTGCGGCATGATGTCGCAGGCGAGATTCCCATAAACTAGTTAAAATTGCGTTATACATATTTAAAATTGAGTAGAAATTTTCAATGAAAGCACCTATTTATCGATTTTTATTTAGCTCGCTCTTGCTTGTTGCTCTTAGCGTTACAGTTGCCGTTGGAGAAACGGTCTGTGAAGGTGCAATAGTAGACTGCAGCACTACGCCAGAGGCTACATTTGATCAACAGGGACGGCTTTGGCTAGTGAGTGTTCATCAAGGATTTTTGTATCTACAACACTCAGATAATCAAGCGCAAAGCTTTTCTACACCAGTAAAAGTCAATGCTGCTATTGAGCGGATTGAAAGTAGGGGGGATTCAAGGCCTCAAATCGCTGTAGATAAGGAGGGTCGTCTCTTTATTTCATGGGTGCAAAAAACCGAAGGTAAATATGCAGGTAGGGTGAGATTTACACGTTCGCTAGATCAAGGGAAAAGCTTTGATAAAGTGCGCACGATTAATACGGATGAAGGTTTAATCGGCCATCGCTTTGTACGCATGCAATTGGATTCTGAAGGTAGTATCTTATTGGCATGGCTGGATAAGCGAGATCGTGTTGTAGCAAAAAAGAAAGGCCAAAAATATCGCGGTACAGCGCTCTACTCAGTACGCTCTAATGATCATGGTGTTAGTTTTAGCCCGAATATAAATTTAGCTAATCACAGTTGTGAATGTTGTCGTTTGGCTAGTACGGTCGATGCGGAAGAGGGTATGTATCTTTTTTGGCGCATGATCTTTGATAAGAATACACGAGATCATGCTCTCTTATATTTACCTAAAGATCAGTCAGTTGAGCCATTACTTAGAGCTAGTTATGACCAATGGCAAGTTGATGCCTGCCCACATCATGGCCCAGATATGGAATACATGAATGGTAAACTGTTCCTGACTTGGTTTAGTCAAGGGGATGCGCAGTCAGGACTGATGTATGCCTCTTATGATCCGCAAAGCAATAGATTTAGCCCAACACAGTCGCTTGACGCTTCACCGCAAGCCTCACATCCACAGATAGCGGGAAATGGTAAAGAACTCTTTCAAGTATGGAAACGCTTTAATGGTGAGAATACATTAATTCTGAGTAGAGTGTCTTCTGATCAAGGACAGAGTTGGTCAAAAGATAAAGTACTAACTCAGACAGCTGGTTCGTCAGATCACCCAAGGTTGATCCGTATGCAAAATAAGGTTTATCTCTCTTGGCTTAGTGCCGATGAAGGTTATCAGTTATTGGCTTTGGAACATTAGGCATGCGTAGTCTATCTCAACTGATATTGCTCTTATTATTATCTACCTCCTCGGTGCAGGCTGAGCTGTTAGATTTTAAGCCTGACAGCCTACCCAGTATTGTTGAACAACATGCAGGCGACCGCTTTTTGCTCTTTGTTTGGTCGGTTGACTGTCCTGCCTGTAAGAATGACCTCGCAAATTTTAGTAAACTGCAGCAGATAATACCTAATAATAGAATTATCCTACTAAACAGTGATGGTGAACTCAGTAGCCAAAAGGTAGCGCAAACCATCGCAGAGTTCGGTCTAGAAGGTTTAGAGAACTGGAAATTTGCTGATAGTGCGACTGCACGTTTGCGCTATAAACTAGACCAAAACTGGGCTGGAGAGTTGCCACGTAGTTATTTCTACGCTGCGGATAGCTCACGCCAAGCATTCTCAGGGAGTTTGGATGTAGATCAGTTGAAGGAGTGGTTGCTGCAATAGTAACGGCTTAAAAGTAACGCAATACAAGAGTCATTTTCAGTTGGATGATAATATTTCTATTTGATTTCTTTATGATTGATTTGAGCTTGTCGTCAATAATGCTGTATATCTGTTATTA